>Ga0326511_10003929_pt1 | contig 11918 bp, 6 predicted proteins | sample 0_2496_0518_D_FD_203701 | JGI IMG/M metagenome (GOLD analysis project Ga0326511, IMG submission 203701) | Bovine rumen microbial communities from UC Davis, California, United States - 0_2496_0518 | ecosystem: Host-associated > Mammals > Digestive system > Stomach > Rumen | place: USA: California...
ACCTACCTGCCCATCGGCGACCTCTACAAAGAGGCTTTCCAGACCTATCTGAACACCAAGTTCCTAGGCAAATAAGAAAAAGCCACTGAGTTGCATTTTATGTGCCGTATCTTTGCAGCGTGAAATCAATTAATACGCAAAGATATGGCACATTTACATGAACATGAGAACGAACATTGCGAGAGCTGCTCACACGAGCATCACCACGAACATTCACTGAAAGAACAGCTCTGGCTCATCATCGGCACCGCCGTGTTACTGATCGGCGCTGTACTCATCGAGCGTAACTTCCAGCTATCCACCTTCCAGTTGTTGCTGGTGTATCTCATTCCTTATCTGTTGATCGGCCATGAGACCCTCCACGAGGCATGGGAAGGAATCACGGAAGGCGAAGCGTTTAACGAGCATCTGCTGATGGCTGTCGCTACCATCGGTGCCCTCTGCATCGGATTCCTGCCAGGTGCCGAGACACAGTATCCAGAAGCAGTCTTCGTGATGCTCTTCTTCCAGATAGGCGAGCTCTTCGAGGGCTATGCCGAGGGCAAGAGCCGCGACAGCATCGCCCACCTGATGGATATCCGTCCCGACGTGGCGCATCTGGAGGGAAGTGAGGCGGATGTGAGTCCTGAACAAGTGGCAGTGGGACAGGTCATCGTGATCCGTCCGGGCGAGAAGGTGCCGTTGGACGGTGTCGTGATCGAGGGTACCTCTGCCCTGAACACCGTGGTGCTCACCGGTGAGTCGCTGCCCCGCGACGTAAATGTAGGCGACGAGGTAATCTCAGGCTGCGTAAATCTCTCCGGCGTACTCCGCGTGCGCACCACGAAGGCCTTTGGCGAGAGTACCGTGTCGAAGATCATCAACCTGGTGGAGAACGCTGGAGAACGGAAGTCGAAGAGCGAGACCTTTATCACCCGCTTTGCCCGTATCTACACGCCCGTCGTGGTGTGCCTGGCAATCGCCCTGGCGATCCTTCCTCCCCTCTACCTCTACCTCACCGCCCAACTATCACCGATCGCTACGTTCTCCACTTGGCTCTACAGAGCCCTGATGTTCCTCGTGGTATCCTGTCCGTGCGCCCTCGTGATCAGCGTGCCCCTGACCTTCTTCGGTGGCATTGGCGGTGCCTCACGCAGAGGTATCCTCATCAAAGGTGCCAACTACATGGATGTGCTGGCAAAGGTGGATACCGTGGTGTTTGACAAGACCGGTACACTGACGCACGGACAGTTTGCCGTGAGCGCCGTGCATCCTGACACCTGTGACGAGAACGAGTTGTTGCACCTGGCTGCCCATGTGGAGCACTTCACCACCCATCCCATCGGTGCCGCCCTGCGCGACGCCTTTCCGGAAGAGGCGACCGACGGGTGCAAGATCACAGACGTGGAGGAGATAGCCGGTCACGGTATCCGAGCCAGAGTGGGTGAAAAAATAGTGTGCGTGGGAAACACGAAGATGATGGATGCCATCGGTGCCAAGTGGCACGACTGTCACCACGTGGGTACGATCATCCACGTAGCCATCGAGGGTGAATATGCCGGTCATATCGTGATTAACGACCAGATCAAGGCTGACAGTGCCGATGCCATCGCACAGTTGCATGAGCTGGGCATCAAACGGACCGTGATGCTGACAGGCGACCGTCAGGAAGTGGCTGAGCATGTGGCGAGCGAACTGCATCTCACAGAATATCACGCAGAGCTGCTGCCCGCCGACAAGGTGGCACATGTGGAGAAACTTCTGCAGGCATCTACCGGTCAGTCGCACCTCGCCTTCGTGGGCGACGGTATCAACGACGCACCCGTACTCGCCCGTGCTGACGTGGGTATCGCCATGGGCGGACTGGGCAGCGACGCCGCCATCGAAGCCGCCGACGTGGTGCTGATGGACGACAAGCCCTCGAAGATTGCCCTTGCCGTGCATATCGCAAGGCGCACACTGTCGATAGCCCGCCAGAACGTGGCGTTCGCCATCGGTGTAAAGGTGGCTGTCCTTATCCTCGCCGCCCTCGGTATCGCCACCATGTGGCTCGCCGTATTTGCCGACGTAGGCGTGACCGTGCTTGCCGTGCTCAACGCCATGCGGGCGTTGCGTTCGCCAAACTAACAAAAACAGGATCCCCGTTATATCTGATGTAGCGGGGATCCTATGGTTGATGACAGCCTTATCTCTGCTGACTTATCTGTACGTCGGATATGATGATGGAACCGCCATAATTATTGATACTCCAACAATTCTTTTGGATACCATATATACGTTGCGTGTAGGCACATATATCGTTGATATACATCGTAAGAACCGAATTATCGGTATAGATATCAATGTTATAGACATTATCGGCAGGACGATTGAACACATAGCCGTCGGCAGCCTCGATGAATCCCTTGCCTTCCTCACCTTCCTGCTCGAAGTTCACCTTACGACCATCCTCCCATTCGGGATTCACTACCATGGTATAGTACTTCTTTGAGTCAGTACCGCGAACGAACGAGATACCAAACTTATCCCAGTTGTTAGATGTCTTCACACTGAACGAGATGTGATTAGCACTACCCAGACGGCTGTAGAGCACATAAGCCCCGTCACCACTCAGCGTACCATTGCTATACCCATTTGAATCCTTAACGGTAGCATCGACAACTGCATCATATTTCGCTGCCAATGCAGGCACAGCACCAAGCGTCAACGTACCATCGGCATGTTGGATAATCTTGTGGCATACCAGCGCACCACTCCAGTTGGGCTCGTTGCCGTCGCCAGCACCCACATTGGTATTCTTCTCGTGGATATCCGCACCTGAGCGGAACGGACACCATCCCCAAATATAACGGTCAGTACCATTAGAGGCTGTCTTGGCAGCATACAGCGAACGACTATCAAGAATACCCTCATGGCCATCGGGAGCCCACTGCGGTCCGTCGTTCAGACAGTTCTTCAGTGCCTCATAGGAAGAAGCAACCATATACTTTACCTTACGGCTCCAACTGGCACGGTAGCTCTCACTGAAGACGATATACCAATAGTCGCCCATCTTGAAGATGTCGGGACATTCGAGCATACGATCCCAGATCATCTTGATACGCCCAACATGCTCCCAGTTTTTCAGATCGGTTGACTTAAACTCAGCAAATACTGGATCACCACCATGCTGAGGATAAGTAGAAATGACCATGTGATAAAGGTTATCGTCGGCCACAAAGATCTGGGGATCGCGGAAATCGTTGGCAGAGTAACCAAAATCTGTACCCTTGAGTGTCCACAACTCATCTTTGGTCCAAGCCTTAAAATCGGTCGATGTAGCTCGCATCACCACCTCACGGTTCTTACAATTGCCATTATGACCTGTGTAATAGATATAGTATAGGCCGTCTTTCTCATAGGCACATCCTGTACCAAGAGCTGCATCCTGGGCAAAGTCGTTTCCGCCATAAGGAAGGATTTCGCCAAGCGACTCGTAACTGGCACCATCCTTGGTCGTCACGCCCCAGATGGGATGGAAGCGGAAGGGCATATTGTTGATGTACTCCTGCAAGTAGAGCACTTTGAAGTCGCCATCTTTCTGATCGTAGAAGGGCATGGGGTCGCCAACTCGTCCGACAGAAGGTGTATAGTATGTGCTGAAACCTTGCGCATCTGTTGAAGCGAAGAAGGTGGTTGTGCCGTCCCAATCCTTAGAAGGGTCTCCGCTGAAGTTATCGTCGCTGCACGCCGTCAGCGCAGAGGCTGACAGCATGAATGCGAATACTGAATATATCATTTTTTTCATAATTGTTCTTTTTTTCATTTTCAACTTTTCAATTCTACTTCGTCAGATAATCGAATGCATTGAGCAGGATCGTACCCATATTGTCGTGATAGTTGGACTCATATGGTGTTGGTGAGTTCCAATCAAAGAGACCGGAACCAAGGCAAATGATACCACCCTTACCGAACTCACCATTGGCACCCTTCAACTCCCATGACGATACGCTGTTGTCGCCACCAAGCGCACGACCGCCAGTCTTGACCTCGACGGCATCTTTACCATCCTGATAGGTATCCCAGAATCCAAACTGTGATGTGGTGTTACAGATGGTGTAGTCCTTATCGAGTGTGTAAACAGCATTGTCGGCTGCACCTGGATAGGTCTTGAGGTTCTTCCACAACGGGTGTGTGATGTCGTAAGCATAGAAGTGCCAAGGATCATCACCCATCATGTCGGAGCCTTCGCCGCCACCGCCACCCCATACATTGTTGGGATAAGCATCCTCAGGCATAGCACCCAGTGCAATAGCATAATTCACGGCGGAACGTCCTAGAACGAAGCCAACCCCATTCTGCCAGAGCTCCCTCATCTTTGGCAGGGCTGCCATAGCGCCGAGCTCAGCCTCAGCAAAACCGTTGTAGTTGCCGTAAGATGAGCAATGGCGGTGGAAGAATACCATCTTACACTTCTCAAGTGAGATATTTCCACTGGCGATGTCAGCCCATGAAGCATAAGCCGCACTCTCTACATTACCGGTGAGCCACTTGGCTGCTGCCTTCTCTTCATCATTGAGTTGCTCAATATTGTCTGCATCACCGACAAAGATGGCTACAGGATCTGCTATCATCTTAACATATACGGTATAGACAGATATGGCGGTATTGTCTTTAAGCGTAATCTGGAACGGCTCAGTGAAGTTACCTTTTGTACCACTGGCAGGACTGCAAGTGGCATCCTCGCTGCAAACCACCTCGAACGTTGCATTGCTCAGGTCGAGACCACTATTACCCATAACACTAACGTTGACCGTCTTGTCCTCCTGGTTGATAGCACCTTTCACCCCTTCCAAAAGGAATAGCGACATCAGTGCTTCATCATTGCGTACGCTTACCTGATAGTCCATCACCACATCCCCATTTGAGATATGCAAGGTACGATCAGCATCGAAATTGACGTGGTCACCCACCTTCATACTTGACTCTGCACCAGGCGAGACAGTCAGACTGGTTATCTCCATATCACCCTTCTGATCGAAGTCCACGGGAACTTTCACCTTCACCAGCCGTTTCTCTGTACTAATAGTACCCTCGTACTTCCCGTTAAGCACAAAACTCTCTACGAGGCATGAGCCACTCACATTGACGCTGCCTGTATGATCGTCGCTGCAGGCAGTAAGGACAATAACCATTAAACAACAACTCATAACCGTTATTGCATGGCTTAGCTTTCTAAATATCTTAGTCATCATAATTTTCAATTTTCAATTATCAGTTTTCAATCTTCAATCCTCTTACCACTCTCCGCAGTTCTGCGTGTAGTGTCCGTTTGACGCAGCCATCTGCTCCCAGGGAACAGGGAGATATTCATTCTTATTGGCAGTAAACTGCGAGCCACTCAGGAAGTTCATCTTCTCACTCTCGCTGGTGTAGAATTTATTCAGTACGGTGCTGGCATCGCCCCAACGTACAAGGTCGAAGAAACGCTCACTCTCCATAGCCAACTCAAGACGACGTTCCATCTTAATAATCTTCAGGGTCTCATCCTTTGAGTATGAACCTTTATACAAGCCCACAGCATAGTGAACATTATATTTGGTTGAATAGCCCGACACAGCACTGCTAGATGCCATTTGAGCCGCACGACTGCGCACCTGGTTTACAAGTGCAATCGCTTCCGTATCTTGTCCAAGTTGAGCCAGAGCTTCAGCACGCATCAGCAGTACATCCGCATAGCGGAAGACAACACGATTCATAGAACTTGCCCACTGTGAGTCACACAAGAACAGATAGGCATCGGTCAGTGCTGGGTCAACATTCTGCTTCAGTGATACAAAGTAGCCGAATGTGCCACCAGAACGGCTCCATGCATTGCTTTCGCTGATCATGAAATTGGGGTTGTACATATAGGGGGTTCCAGGAACGCCAACTGTTTCAAACAGACGTGGATCAACAGTCTGGCTTGAACCTACCGTATAGTCGACGTCATTAAAGTTGTCGAGCATTGGTAGTCCATTGCTGTTGGTGCGATAGGCATTTACCAGATTGTGGGATGGCTTATAGAAATCACAGCCAGAATCGTGTACCTTAGGGATACATGGTACGATTAGTCGGTTAGAGAAGTTCAGGTTACCATAAACAGTACCATCGTTTTTCGAGTACTGGATAGCCCAGATGCTCTCCTTGCCATTCTCATACTGCTCCTCGGGTCGGAAGTTATTGAACAGGTCTGGCTCCAGACCATAGCCGCTATAGATAGAGGGATTGGTGTATTCAACCACCTTCTGTAGGTCGGCATCGCTGATGCTAGTGACCTGATTGCTGTTGGCATCGTCTTGATGATAAGCTTTGTAGAGATATACCTTCGCCAAGAAAGCGGCACATGCGGCTTTGGTGGGGCGACCTTTCTCTGTCTGTGTGACAGGAAGAACGGCATAGGCATCCTCCAGATCGTTGATGATCTGCTGCCAACCCTCGTCGTTGGTATATTCTGTATTCGAGAGATTATTATAGTCCTCCTCCGTCATGTTCAGTTTGTTCACGAAAGGAATCTTCTTGAACAGACGCTTCAGCTGGAAATGACCATAGGCACGCAGGAATTTCATCTCGGCTGTACGTTGTCTGATGATGGCATTGTCCTGATCGGCACTTGCCAGGATATCGAGTGAAAGACTGACACGACTCAGGTAGTTATAGAAGCGTGTCCAAATAGAACTGAAGGGCCAGTCGGTAGTCATCACTCCCACACTTCTTTCCAAACGGTGGAAAGGTTCACCATCAGAGAAATCTGAGCCGCCCACATAAGCATCGTCGGAACGGGTATCATAGTTCCAAAGTGAGAACGAAGCATTCATGTCTTCTATTGAGAGCAGTCCGGCATAGGCTGAAATCAGCACATTGTCAATATACTCAGGATTTTTCACCTCGTCCTGAGTCAGCGTTGCCTGTGGCACCTGTTCCTCCAAGAAACTAGAGCAGGCCGTAAGACCGCAGATAACGCAGGTTGCACAGATAATATTATATATCGTTTTCATAATCGTAGCTACTTTTTAGAATGAAACATTGAGTCCAAATGTAAGATTGAGTGGGATAGGATAGTTGAATCCAGGGTTCTCGGGATCAGCCCCCGTAAACTTACCGCTCTTGATGGTGAGCAAGTTCTGAGCCGACGCATAGAGACGGATACGATCCAAGTGCAGTTTATCAACCACGTGTTTGGGCATATTGTAGCCTAACTGTATGGTACGCAATTTGACGTATGAACCATTCTCAATATAGTAAGAAGAGACACGCCCCTCGTTGTTAGTATCCGATGAGGTGAGTGCAGGAATATCGCTATTGGGGTTAGAAGGACTCCATGCATCAAGCAACCGAACGCCTTTGTTCAGATAAGGGACATTAATGGCAGAGTTAGCCCAGAAATCAGTCTGAGACTTGTAACCTCTACAATCCACATCAACGCCCTGAACACCTTGCCAGAACATGGTCAGATCCCAGTTCTTGTACTGCAAGTAGATATTAAGACCCCATGTGAAGTCGGGTGTCGGATCATAGATCCAGTCCTGATCCTCCTCTGTGATGCGGCCGTCACCATTCAAGTCCTTATAGCGGATGCGGCCCAATCCCGCACCTTCCTGTATAGCATGGTTGTCGATTTCATCCTGGCTCTTAAAGATACCATCGTAGATGTAGCCAACCTGTGAGAACATCGGGTGTCCCACAACACTTTTCACACCATTACCACCGTACTTACCGTTTGCAGCCACTGTCTCGGGTAACTTAGTAATTTCATTGCTGTACTTACTGATGTTTCCGCTGATATCCCATGAGAAACCATTAGCCAGACTATGACGATAACCTACGGTAAACTCCCAACCAGAATTCTTTACCTCACCGGCATTGATCCATTGGCCAGAGCCCTCACCCATTGCAGCAATTCCTTCCATCAGCAAGAGGATATCTTTGGTTTTCTTATTATACCAGTCGAAGCTACCATAGATTTCATTTCTCAAGATACCGAAATCAAGACCGATATTATGCTGTGTGGTAGTCTCCCACTTGATGTCGTCATTGCCACGTTGGTTGCGCACATATCCGTTAGCGAGGTCATACCCACCGTTCGAACCGACAATATCGTAAGAAGATCCTGCCTGTCCACTTCCCCAAAGACCTGTAGAAATCACGGCCTTATAGAGCGTATAACGTGCAGTATTCGAGATTTCCTGGTTACCAGTTTGTCCCCAAGAATAACGCAGCTTCAAATTATCGAGCCATCCCTTCGTCGGCTCCATGAATTTTTCCTGTGAGATGCGCCAACCTGCACTGACAGAAGGGAACGTTCCATACTGGTTGCTGGAACCGAAACGGCTTGAACCGTCACGACGGATGGTAAATGAAGCCAGATACTTATCATCATAAGTATAATTGACCTTACCAAAGTAAGAGACCAGTGAGAAGCCTTCTCCGAAACCATCTGCCAACTGACGACCAGCACCAGCCGATGGCCACATATAATCAGTGTTGAGAATAGCAAGTTCATAACGCTTGGAGCTATACATCTTATAGTCCTGACGGTTCACCTCAATACCGATCATGGCATCGCCACGATGTTTGCCAATCTCCAGATTGTAGGTGGCAATGGCATTCCACATCCAGCGCATGGTATGCTCCTGCTTACCCTCTACGGCACTATCAGTACGCATCACCTTTCCATTGGGAATGGGATAGGTAAAGAAGCGCTGTTCCTTCTGAGTGTAATCCATACCGAGTGTCGTACGAATCATGAAATTCTTGAACGGTGTGACACTAAGGTGTACATCGCCAAACATACGCCACTGGGTATATTCGTTATCCTTTGCATTGTCTATCATACTCAACGGATTCTCTCTTTCAGAGTAAGCACCAAGTGCCTGAGCATATTTGCCGTTCTCAGCATAGATGGGGAAATTCGGGTTGAACTCCAGCGCATGCTCCAACACACCGCCTGGGGCATCAACACCTTTCGTACGGTTTACGGTAAAGTTTTCACCTATAACTACAATATCCTTAAGCAGCTTGTATTCTGCATTGGCACGAGCAGACAGGCGGTTGAAATAAGAGTCCTTAATGGTACCCTTGTTGTCATAGTAGCCCATAGAGAAGAATGCAGACCCTTTCTCTGAGCCACTACTGACAGATAGATTATACTGCTGAACCACACCCGTGCGAGTGATCTCCTTAAACCAGTCGGTGTCGCCTGCACGTACAGAGGCGTTCTCATCCAAGAACATATTCATTGTCATCTTGTTCAAGATAGGATTGCCCTTTACATCATAACTCCAGTCGTAATTATATCCCAAGTTGTTATTGTTGGGGTTTAACCCATCATTGACATTTGCCTGCCAATATGCCCTACCCCACTGGCTGGCATTCATCGTCTCAATCTTATTTGTATAGAAAGAGGCAGCGATACTTCCATCAAAGTTGACCTTTACCTTACCTTCCTTACCTTTCTTGGTGGTGATAATAATTACACCATTAGCAGCTCGGGAACCGTAGATGCTAGCTGAGGCAGCATCCTTCAGTACCTGGATGCTCTCGATATCATTTCCATTCAGCTCGTGCATACCAGCCTTAGTAGGTACACCATCAATGATATAAAGAGGATCATTATCGTTCAAGGTTCCAACACCACGGATGCGAACCGTCGCAGCACCAGAGGGGTTACCATCGGCTGTGATATTCATACCAGGTACACGTCCCTGCAGGGCCTTCATCGGGTTGTTCTCATTCTGTTTGGCCATCTCGTCAACGCTTACCGTTGAAATGGCACCAGTCAGATCGGCCTTGCGCTGGGTGGTATAACCAGTAACGACCACCTCCTGCAGTACTTCTGCATCATCTTGCATTGTCACCTGCATATCCTGCTTTGCCGGCAACTCCATTGTCTGGTAGCCGATGTAGGTAAAAACGAGGATAGCACCTTCTTTGACTTTAATTGTGAAGTTACCATCGAAGTCGGTGATAGTACCATTCGAGGTTCCCTTCTCCATCACTGTGGCACCGATGATTGTTTCGCCCTTAGCGTCAACGACGGTACCTTTGATCTCCGTCTGCGAGTACATTATTGTACTGACAGACAAGAGAACAAAACTCAGAAAAAGTTTTTTTAGTTTCTCCATTGTCGAATTTTAATAAAGTTAGTACTGTTGTGAATTTATAATTTCGCCGCAAAAGTACTACATTATCATACGCATAAATAGAAAAAATCGTTCACAACCTCGCAAAAATGTTTCATGAAACAATCGTTGACTATTATGTCAAAAACGTCAACTTCCCTTTATATAAAGAAAAAGGACGGATATTAATCCGCCCTTAAGTCTGTTGGATACTTACCAAACTGTTTTTTAAAGCAAGTTGAGAAATAACCTGGGGTGCCAAAGCCCACTTCGTAGGCTATTTCTCCGACGGTCTTGGTGGTCGATGTCAGAAGTGCATAGGCTTGTTGCAACCTCATCTGCCGTAATAGTTCCACAGGTGTCATACCTGTAATGGTCTTCACCTTTCTATAAAGCTGTACACGACTCAACCCCATCTCTTCGCCTAGATCATCCATTTTCAGATTGGGATTCGACATGTTCTTACGAATAGCTTCGTTCAAATGTTCTGCGAACAGCATATCCTGACTCTTGGGAGCAGGCATCTCTTCGGCGGGCGTAATAAAGATCTCGTGAAGACGCCGGTTGCTGGCATCAGTATAGAAGAGTGTCTGTTCCACATTCATGTTCTGACGTTTACGTATATTCTTCTTTGTCAGCCACAACGCAAACAGTATCATGATAATGGCTAAGATTAGAACCGCAATAGTTACAAAACTGCCGATGAGCACCTTATGCTGTGTGTTATAAAGCACCATTGAGTCCTCCAACTTGTCCTGAATGGTTATCAAGTCGGTCTGCTGGCTCATCAACACCTTGGTCGTGGCATTGATAGGCCATGCATTTTCGCGCACCACGAGTATGCCCTCCAACTTGTTTATCTTCTTATATGGTCGGCCCTCCAGAATGTCTATCGCCAGTTTAATAATCTCTGAGCCACCTGTAGGATAAACATAGCTGGCCAACTGATGGCCGAACAGAACATAGTCGAGACCTTCGCCTGGCAAGCCATCGATGCCCATGATTCTTACTTTTTCCTGTGTGCCCGACTCCACCACTGCCTTATAAGCACCTGTAGCCATACCATCGTTATGACAGAACACGATATCTGGCAGACGACCCGAACTAATTTGGTTCTTTACCGCACGATAAGCATTTTCCGAACTCCAATCACTCTCGCAACAGATGTAGTCGAACTCGTCATGCCCTTTCATCGCCTCAGCAAAACCTGCGTGACGAAATTTACATGGTGAACTGCTCATCAGCCCCGTCACCTCCATCACCAGCGGTCTGTAACCTCCAACTGCCAACCCTTTAACCACATCGACAGCATTCACACCTACCGCATGACCAGCCTCACGATTGCTGCCTCCGATGAAAGCGGTATAGTTGTCACCATCCACATGACGGTCAAAGCAGATGACGGGTACTCCTTTTTTCTTAGCGCGCTCAATGGGTGCCGCTAAAGGTGATTCTTCGTTAGGAGCCACTACCAACAGATCGATACCAGATTCAACTAGACTGTCAATCTGTCTGATCTGCTGTTGCGTGTCGTCGTATGCGCACACGATCGTTACCTTAACATCTTTATCATACAGATGCTGAGCCGCCAGCATTTCGTTGTTGATCTTTTCACGCCACAGTCCTCCAGAACACTGCGAGACAGCAATCTTATAGACCTTCTCTTCAGCACATGAAGTCAATAGCACGACTATTGACAATAGTAATAATGATTTGTGGATCATCTTCTTCTTTATTTATTTCTTCAGATAGTTTTTGAATGGAGAATGATTTGCACTGCAAAAATACAAATTATTTTTT
>Ga0326511_10003932_pt1 | contig 11915 bp, 19 predicted proteins | sample 0_2496_0518_D_FD_203701 | JGI IMG/M metagenome (GOLD analysis project Ga0326511, IMG submission 203701) | Bovine rumen microbial communities from UC Davis, California, United States - 0_2496_0518 | ecosystem: Host-associated > Mammals > Digestive system > Stomach > Rumen | place: USA...
ACCCAATACCAATTGCCATTCCATTCAATTCTAGACCAAGGACCACCATAGAAATTGATGTAATCTTCCTGGAGAATCTTCACTTTTGCACCTTTAGGCACATTAGGGTATTTTCTCGCAAGCTGAGTCTTCCAGTCTTCATCTGCAAGCTCTTTTAGTGTTATTGCGTACTTTTCCATGTTTTGTCTTAAAAAGGAGCTGCAAAGGAGGGAAATAAGGCACGAATGGATTTACATTCTCAAAGGACGTCTGCTTACTCTATCTTATCTGCACTGCGCTAGCAACGTTGCTGCAGACCTCAATTTTCAGCCAATTGGCATATATGCTCTCTGCTACTTGCGCTAACTTTTGCTTCAAGCTTTATCCAAAAGTTTCGTCATATCTTAGCCCAGTCCATTACTGGCAATGCTTACTAGACCAACTCTTAGGTCTAGCTTCCCCTCCTTTGCAGCAAAACTGTTTCTACGTTGTTTTCTCAAAATCTGCTTAGTTGAACGGCTCTTTGGCTTGAAAGCTTTTCCTTTGCTGTTGAAACCTTTGCCATCATACATGCTCTTTGGCAAGTCAGTGAACTGCACCTTGACACTCTTGCGGCTGACTTCTTCTTTATTAAGCTTATTGCTGTGCAATATGTCTTCAGGCCACTTGAAGTCAGGACCAATTTTAGCTTTGACTACAAACATAGGATTTCTGTAGTCCCACTTGCTCCAAGGAAGTGCCTTGTCATGCTTATGCTCCATCAAATACCTGTACCTAAGGTCACAGATGATAGGACAGTTCTTTGAGTTGAGCCTGAACACCTTCAGCTCATAGCCTTTAGGAATGTAAGATGGATAATGGCGCATGTAGTTCCATTCGCCTAATGAAGCATAATGGCTAGTGTTCATGTAGTAGTCATACACTTCTTGCTTGACTTCTTCAAAAGTAGCTTCACCAGAGAAAACCTTCTTCAAGAATCTGCCATAGTTCTCTTTGTAGCACTTGTCAAGATGCTTGCAGTACTCTTTGCCTTTATCATAAAGTTCGCAAAACTTGTCTACATAGCACTCATTGACATTTTTCTTGGCAATATTTCTGCCATGGTCTGCCCAAACATTCACCCAATGCTTAGTCCAACTCATCGAGAATGAGTTCTCGCAATAGCCGATTATGTCTGTTGGATCTTTCTTGTTGACTCCAACAATCACATAAGCTCTACGGCTATAAATTGGTTGTTCTAGCATGTTCATCATGATTATATTATATCACATCTGCAGTTTTTGTAAACTGTCAAATGTCTTTGCATCCAGCGAACTTCATGTTAAGCTGGTTATTGACTTTGTAGAATGTGCAGCATTTAGGGAAGTTCTTGAGCTCTCTTGCTCCAATGTAGCAGCATGCAGACTTGAGGCCACCTTCGATGTCATCGAGCATCTCGTCAAGTGTTCCAGTGACAGGAATGTACTTCTCTCTGCCTTCTGAAGTAGATGATGGACGTCTTCCACCAAAATGACGCTCTTGAGCAAGATTTGAGCTCATTCCATAGAACTCTTTGTGTGGCTTGCCATTTATGTACACGACTTTGCCTGCAGCTTCTTCACATCCTGCTAACATTCCACCAAGCATCACGAAATCTGCTCCACAGCCAAATGCTTTAGCGATGTCTGCAGGTGTGCAGCATCCACCATCAGAGCAGCACAAGCCATTCACCTGGTGGCAAGCGTCTGCACATTCAATGACTGCACTTGCTTGTGGACGGCCAACGCCTGTTTTCTGCCTAGTTAAACATGCCGAATTATGTACTATTATTCCATTTATATTATATGAATGTGCATTTTCTACTTCAAGATCATAAGTCTTTCTATCATTATCTTGAATTTCTGATTTTATTATATCAATAAACTCTATCATATTTCTCTTTCAATTTTTGAATAGTCATTGATGTTTATTTCATCTTCCCATATACAAATTAACTTAAAATTCTTTTCTTTTGCAAAAGCAGCTTTAGCAAGATCTACTGCAATTTTTTTGTTTCTAAATATCATTTAACTTCTTTTTTCCATTAGATCCATCTTCATTATAAAATTTTGGATTTCCGTGCCAATAATTTCCTTGAACTTCTATCAATATTCTTTTGTTATGTAGTATAAAGTCATAATTAGCTCTGGTTCTATGTGATTTTTACTAATTTATATTTAGTTTCATCTAGATCTTTTGCTTCTATCCAACAACAATAGTCTTTATAGTTTTTATCTGTTATTTTAGAAAGATCTTCTATTTTTGCAACATAGAATTTATGATTTGGTGTACATTTAATACCATTAATATCAATAATATGCTTATGTGTATTATAAGTGAATTTGTTTATTACTTTTTCAAATTTTCCATTATGTGTAAGAACAAACTCACCAATATCAATATCTTGTATTTTCTTAAGACCTGCTGCTGTAAGAACTTTCATATTTCCTATAAAACAACCAGAGCCTATGCCAACTTTTGCGCACATTCCAACTTTTCCAGTATGGTGTATGCTGTTGCATCTTCTTGCAAGGACTAAGTCTTGGCTGATGTCTCCTGTGACTACATTTCCAGCAAAAATCAAAGCATCAGGATGCTGGCCTGCAATCTGCTGCACTCTGCCAGTGAAGCTTGGAACATATCCATTTGGAATGTCAATGCATATGCACTTGACTTCATGGTTCTCAGCAAGCTTGTCAAGCTGCGTAGCACAGTCATTCAGGCCGACAGTTGGCATTATTCGCTGAGTGTAAGTATTCATTGGCTTCTTGCTTTTGCGAGCAAGTTCTTCAAGCTCATCATACAAGCGCTCTAAATCCCATACAGGAATATGCTTCTCTAATGCGCACAGATAGCCACGCTTTGCAAGAATCTTCGCCATCTTTGGAGTTCCAACACTTGCCATGTTAGCAGCTATGATTGGAATGCAGTTCAAGCTGTTTGCTTTTCCATGAATTCCTGTCCACTCAAAAGTCCTGAACAAGTCTACTTCAGACCTTGAGTTCAATGTACTTCGCTTTGGCTGTATCAGCAAATCGCTGAAATCAAGCTGCTTTTCTTCAATTATTCTCATTTATCTTATCAGTTTGGCTTTTGAAACTCTGGACCAATATACACGACGCCAATGTCATCATCTACATCTGAGAAATATCTAGCTACAGTGAAATTGCATGGCTTTACATAATATTCATCATGCTGTTCTTTGTACTCTGAACTGACTATTTCCGCACACATTGGCAGATCTTTAAGCTTGTCAATTAACTCTGCTACTTTCATGTTAGTCCTTCATCATATAGTTGACAAACTCTACTACACTTTTCTGCTGTTCGTATGTCTCTTCAAACACATTCTTTTCGCAGAAGTAGAACTCACCATGGATGCCTTTGATAAGGTAATCACCTGTCTTGTTCTTCATCTTCATGTCACCTTCAAGTGTATGGACATAAATCCATCCATCCTGATAGTAGACATCATTTCCAGCAAAGTCATACAACTCTTTGAAGTTGTCACCTGTATACTATACAGCCTCAATAGGTATTGGCTTCTTTATGTATTTGTTAATCATTTTTCTTGTTCTTCTTTGTGTTAGATTCTTTCAATGCAGCTTTAACGCGTTTGTAGAAGTCTTTGTTGTCATACTTCAATGCTTTTAGAATACTGACTGCTTCATTTAGCAGTGACTTGCATTCATTTGTGACTTTCTTAAGCTGCTTGTTCTTTCGCTCTAGATAGTCAGCATCACATGCTCTAGAGAAAATCTCCATTTGCTGCTTCTCTATTGCTTCTGGAGTATGATAAGGGCAGTCATGGCAGCCCCACTCTCCATGACAATCACCACCTGGAACCTGGATCTCTATGGCATCCCATATTTCTTACCTCAAATATATTATACGGTTCTAAGATCTTTGCTCTTCAAGTAAGGAGTTGGGTCTAGAAGCCGCTTATCTCTTTGACCTTCTAATTGCCAGCCATCGAGGTGGCAGGTCTCTGTGCGCAATTCAAGATGGAGCATCGCTACTGAGTGGTTTCTGATGTCTGGCCTGTACTTCTCTGGTCTAAGGACAGGAGTGACATGTCCAACTACAGTGACTCCACCAATCACACCTTCTCCAGCCTCAATAGTTGGCTTGGAAAGTTCTCCATAAGTGACTACGCCAGACTTTCCTTCGACCTTCACGCACCAAGTTGGGTTCCACCAACTACAATTTGCGTTCTTGCCAGTGAACTCGTATACTGCTGTAACGACACCATCTTCAACAGCATATACAGGTGCATCTGCATGGGTATAGATGTCCACTCCCTCGTGGATGTCAAACTTGCGTATTGCACCAAATGCACCTGGCTCGTAGAATCTTGGAATGTAGTCTCTGAACTTCTCTCTGCACTTTCCACGGACAAACTCATTGCTATTTGCGTCATATACGAATTTGCCAAACATGCCCTTGTCTTTCTCAGACTGTCCGTGGTATATTGGCGCACCAAGCAAGTCGCGTTGGGCTATTGGCTGTTGCCAGACATGCCCCTCCACGATGTTCTTGATTGTACCAACGTCAGCGAGACCACCAATTCCAATACCACCACAAGCAAGATTCTTGACAGTAGGCTCTATGAACCTGACGAAGTCAAGGGAGTCGAGATATGTCCTATTCCTTTGGTAGACTGGCCCTTGGTACATCATTGAGTTCATTGCTTCGCAGATGTAGAGCTTTTTGCCGCAACCCATCCACGCAGCAAGGACACTTGACACGAAGTCGTCAGCAATACCGTTAGCCATCTTGCCAACGATGTTGTAGTCAGCTGGACAAACCACACAAACGTCAGCCCAACGAACAAGGTCGATGTGCCTGACTGGATGCCCAGCTTTGTCGTGCCAATCTGCTATCTCATGATAGAGGGTGTAATAAGAAGAGTAGTGGCTAGTGTAGAAAGATTGGCAGAACGAAATATTGGTGTCAGATGTGGTAGATAAACTGCCTTTACTGTGCATCATCAACTCGCCAGCAGCCTTGGTCATGTAGTGCATGACTTCATGCCCATCTTCCTTGAGCTGATATGCCAGCTTGTGGGAAAGATAGGCAGAAACAGAACCAGTAGATAGTAGAAGTATGTTCATAGCATCACAGATTTCATTTCAAATGGAGCTGCATCTTCTTGCTCTTTTGTTATTATCCGTGGTTTCTTGCCAGTATCAACCTTCTCAGCTAAATAGTCAGAGCAAATTGCAATTGATTTGCCACCTGTTGGTTCATTAAATGTCTTCATGTTCTTTACTTGAAGCTTCTTTAGTACATTTGCATTCAAGCTATATCCAACATAGTGGCTTTCAAGCCTGATTAAAGTATCATCAGGAAAATCTGCCAACATTTCTTTTAGCACTTTAACAGTAATAACTTCTTCCGGTGCTCGATAGTGGTCAGCCATTGGCTTTCTTCCTTTCATATGCTTCTATGCACTCATCCACTACAGCCTTTGCTAATGGATATACTGCAAAATGCTTTCGCTCTTCAGGTGGTGGAAGTGAATATTCTCTTGGCGTAGTATTGTACTTTGACATGACAGTAAGCTTATGGTCGTCATTTTTGATGTCTCGAAGGTCATTGCCAATGACAAGATCAACATCTGACTCAACTATCTGGTTCTTCATTGCATTGAGAAGCTCAGCAGTAGTAGAGTCAACAAGAAGCTTGAAGCCACATATAACTGAGTCTGGAGCTAGCTTTCGCATGATAGGAAGAATCTTTGGAAGTTTGACAAGCTTTATGCACATGTCATCTTCACGAGAGCGGTACTTGCCATTGTAGTAGTTTGCTACACCATAGTCAGAGACTGCAGCTGCAACTACAATTATGTCAAATTTCTCTTCTGACAAGAGCTTTTCAATGCCAGCTTTGTATTCATCAAAAGTAGAATACTCGACATATTTCATGATGTCTACACCAGAATCAAAGCACTCATTGTCAATACTCTGACGCATAGGTCTCTTAGAGCCTTTAGCCATGAAGAAAGTGATCTTATGGCTGAAGTCTCTGCTCATGACTTGGTCATTGAACAGTTTTGTGTAGAAAGCATCAGCAATTCTTGAGCCAAATGTGCCTTTGCTCATGTTAGTTATCGAGCGAACTCGGTCAATTGGAACTTTAGTTCCACCAGATGTCACTAATATCTTCATACATCAATCTCCTTTGCTAACATACCTTTTATACTCTTCTTCTGTCAAGTACTTCTTGCATTGCTCAAGCCATCCTTCATACGTCTCAGGTGCACCTTCTCCATTCTTGAACCTGAGCTTCATGACTTTCTGTTCACAGTATTTCTGGAACTGCAGCAGACTTATTGTCTTCTCTCTTATGTTTTCGTCACTCATATTTTAGCCACAAGAAGGATAAGCGCTGAGGTTTTCATACAGCTTGACTGCAGACAATGCAATTGCTGGAACAACTCGTCCATTCTCTGCATGTGCATCATCAGCTAAGTCAAACATGAATCTTTTCTTGTCTTTCCATGCAAACACTATCTTCTCATGCTCATCGAGCTTCTGAGACATTACTTCATGCTTTGCATAGTCAAGATTGACGTAGAAGTAGTGCATTGTGTTAGTCATGAACGCAGGATTTGGGCTAGTCGCACCCATCTTTATGACATTAGTCTTGTCAAGCAGCTTGTAGCCAGTCTCTTCTTCAAGCTCACGAACTGCAGCATCAAGAGGATCTTCGCCATCTTCAACCATTCCACATGGAAACTCTTCAATGTCACAGTTGCTTCCATATCTGAACTGCTTCTCGACAAGGAACTTTCCTTGCTTTTCAACAATGATTGTCACCCAGTCTGGAGCTTTTACTCTTATTGGTGCAAAGTTTGGAGCAACTTCTGGACCTGAAGTCACAGTGAAGATTGGAGTCGTAAGTCGAGTATAGACCTTTTCATCAAGTGCATACTTTTCAGTGATGTAGTCATAGAATGCCTCATATCCCTTGTCTTTCCACTGCTCACGAAGCTTTGAAGCAGACTCATTCTGATACTCAGGCTCAATAGTTATCTCATCATACTCAAACTCGCCACTATAGTCATGGACTATTTCACCATTACGACCTTGAACTACAATCATCTTTGCCAATGACAAGATTGTCTTCCAGTTCTTCCACTGCTTAAACAGCTTCAACTGGTCAGAGCCAATGACAAAATACCATTCATCTTTTGGCTTTTCTTTTTCTTCATCATGAAAAGACGTATAGTTTGCCATGATGTCTTGCAAAGTGTCAATGAAGCCGCGTTTGCTAAGAATCTCGTCTTTCATTGGATTGCCTCTTAGCATTGTAGCTCTGTCCCACTCACCTATCCAAACATTGAAGTAGTAGCAGTCATTAATTTTCAGCTTTTCAAGCATCTGGTAGATGACAGACAAACGTTGGCCATAGTCTAGAAACGAATCTTTGTCTTTACGGTGCCAATTGACAATTGATGGAGCAATCACAAGCTGAAAGCTCGTATCAGAGTCAGATTCTCCAGCCTTGAACTTCTCTTGGATCTTCTGCACAATCCGTCTGTGAGCAGCAGTAAAAGGGTCAAAAGTTCCACCAAATACTACATATACATTCTTTTTGTTCATAACTATATTATATCATATTCTCTAATAAGAATATACTATTCTAGCAATAAATCTATAAGTAAATATTGTGCATATGAGTATTACGCCTTACACTAAAATTAAAAATTTCAAGCTTAGCGATGGCATACTAACAGATAGTGCTATTGTAAAAGCTGTATCTGACTAGACTGCTGCAGAATATAGTCTAAATGGCAGAATATATGAAACTAAGTCTCTAGAGCCAGTACGACTTGTAGAAGGAAGCAATTAGCTTACTTTTGATACACCTAGAACTATTCTAGCAGATGATTTTGTGCTAGCTAATAAAGAGTCATAGTTAAATGGCCTGAATAAATCTATAGTAAACTGTAGCCAATATCCAATAAATGGCACAGATATAGCGCCTAAGCAGTATTTATATGATAAATTGCTTGTAGAAAGCATCAATACTAGTGTACCAGCTTTCTTGATGAAAGACAGTAAAAACAATGACATTTATTCAGTGACAGTCAATAACTCTAAAATCAAGCTTAGAAAAATTATCTTCAACAAGATAATGATTCTACAAAAGACTTGCATTGATGACTTTATACTATAGTTTGCAGAAATAACAAGAGTTTTGTCTGATCCTGTAATACCACTTCAAGCAGATTGTGCAGAAGATATTTTTGACATATTTAGCTAGATAGTTGAAGCATTTCCAATCTCAACATCTATAGAAATTCCTGATACTTTCTATGACTTGGCTAATATTATTAACTTCTATATAACAGAGAAAAACAACGAACTTCAATACTAGGAGCAATAAATGAACTATCAACCAGAGACAGTGCTAGTCAAGAACTTAAAACTTAATGACAAAGTATACTTGAGCAGTGATATAATAAACATTATTGAAAGCTTAAAGACAATAAAGCTTTCAGTAAGTGACAATGGCGAATATACTGAACCAGTTGACATATCTCCACTTTCTGTTATAACAACAGACAAACACAATTTCAACAACATTGCTTAGACTGACAAGCTGCTTTCAAATGCAATATACTTAGTTGAAACAGACTGCATTGACGCGTATGGTCATACAATAGAGAATGTAGCTGATCCAGTTATCAACACTGACGCAGCTAACAAGCAATATGTTGATAGTGTAATATCAACTAACTAGCATGCATATGTAGCTTCAACTTGCTTTGCTCCTGAGACATTGATAAATGACCAATGCAGCTATGTACAATGGTCAGAATTTGTCTTAGCTGATCATTTCAGTGAACTTACAGATGTAGCTATTGACAATACTGTATTTGTAAACACTATAAAGATCTTAGCGAAAAAAGACAGCTTTCCTGGTGAAACTGGACCAATGTATGCAGAGATAGTTGAAGACCCAGGTAATGAAACTGACATAACAAGATTTTTAGCAGTTGAGAATGGAAAATCAATAAATACAGCAATGTGCATGGCTGGAAAGCTTATGACATTCAATTTTGACAATGTACTGCTTAACTTAAACACAACATACGCAATAAAGTTCATAAATGAAGTTGGTATTTTGCAGAAAGCTCATGTACGACTAGTAAAAAATACTAACATGAAGACAATGTACAATGCTTCCACACCATAGATTGTATCAGGCGGCATAGCAATAAGATTACTAGGTATTGCTAACTCTGGTAGTATTGCACAAAGTCTTCTAATGCCAGATAGCAACACAAAAGACTTATATGCAGTATGCATTGAAAATGGCAAGCTTATAAGCAAAAAACTATAAGAAAGTAAAGCAACACTATGACATTTTTCAACAGAAAACTTGTTTCAAACATCATACACAATGGCAAGAAGTTTCTTGTCAGCAGCAAGTACATGGAAGGAAATCCTACATGCTTGACTGTCAAGATTGAGAATGCAAAGCAGACATTCAAGATAAAGTGCATAACTCAGTTCTCAAACTGCAAAAATGTAGTTATTGACTGGGGAGATGGCATCCAAGAGACATATGAGTATGATGACACTACTAGAGTGCATAACATCAGCCATACATACTCTGCAGCTGGAGAATATGACATCTTGATATCAAATACTGTGTCAAAGCTTGAAGTTGTAGATGTATCAGATGACTATTCAAACAATGGTGTTAAGTCTAAGTATGCAGTATTGAAGTTGAAGCAGCTTGGCAGCAATGTCAAAGAACTTGGTGAAGAATGCTTCTTAGGTGCAGCTAATATGGTTGAAGCAAACTTTGAGAACTCAGAACTAGCTATAATTGAAAACTCTGCATTCAATGGTACTGCTTTATCATCAGTGAACATTCCTATCTCTGTTACTGCAGTCGGCAAAGATGCATTTGCTAATTGCATCAACCTTAAAAGTTTGACTATTGATGGCAAGAACATCAAGAACTTAAGTGAAGGTGTCTGCAAGTATGACTATGCTCTTAAGTATGTTGACTTGCCATATGCAATAGATGACAATGCAGAAAGTGCATTCTGCTGCACAGGAGCATTCACTCCTGACACAGTGAAAAATCCATATGCTGCAGACTTGTCAATTCCTGATGGCTGGAAGAGCATTCCAAAAAACTGCTTTGCAGGAATGCCATAGCTAAGCTCATGCATAGTGCCAAACTCTGTCACAAGCATCTAGCAAGGTGCATTTGCTGACGCTAAAGATGTATATGAAATTGAAGAAGATGGAGTATCAGTCAGCTATTCACCATGCATAAATGGTTTGCAAAAACTTGTTTTCACTGGCAATAGCATATACAATGTGCTAAAAGCATTCAAAGCTACGTTGAAGAATACATTCTCAACAGTTGGAAACATTGAGTCAGAATACAATGACTCTACTGCTAGAAGCTATTGCTATAATGAAGGTGTAGAAAAAGCATTAGCAAACTGCATTGAGCCTAAGATTGACTTGACATTCTTGAATGACTCTATGCAAGAGTACTAGTACTGGAAGTCTCCTTGCTGCAATAAGTCAGTAGATGAAGTCATGTCAGCATTAGTGAAGTACACTAACTACTTCAATACTTTTGCAACTGCATCATGCTAGTATGCTATAACATGGGATGTCCATACTACAAGCAGTAGATAGTTCTGGGGTGACACTGAGACATTTGATGTAGCTAGATACACAATTGAAGCTACTGACTAGGATTCATTGAAAAACAGCAATGAAGTAATAGTGAGTGGCTTAGTGTATACTCCATAGCCTACAGTGCTTACTATTGAAGATCCTGATGCACCAGAAGATTCTGAAACTCATGAACGCAGACCAAAAGAAATATCTGTATACAATAGCAAGATGTTTACTGCTGCTGATTTGCATTAGTTGCAGAATGACGTGATTGGCATAAACTTTGGAAAATACAGCACATTGAGCATTGGTGACAACGCGTTATGTGGATGCACTAAGCTGCGTTCAGTGTATATTCCAGCTACTGTGACATACATTGGAAAAAATGCTTTTGCTGACATTGCTACACTTCGTGAAGTTCAATTCAAACGCTCAAGGTCAGTGTTTGTAGATGAAGGTGCTTTCAAAAATACACCAGCATTGACTGCCTTTGTAAGTGAATATGACAAAGTTGAGATAAACTCTGCTGAATTCATGCAATTTGCAGAAGAAAATCCAACTGATTCATTCAAGAACTGTGGAATAATAGCAAATGCTAATTTTCCAGATGCAACAGAAGTTAAAGCAGGATTTGCTGGCTCAAGCATAAAGATGCTGTCATATCCTAAAGCTCAATGCATAAGTGCAGACAATGCATTCAACAGCACAAACAGCTTGAAGTATTTGTCAATTCCATGTGTAAGCAGCTTTGCAGCTGAAAATGCTTTCTATGGAAGAAATGACAGCACACATCTGTCAATTGACATGAGACAATACAGCAATAGCACTGTTCCAGAGTTGAATGACACATTCTTCAAGAATAGCAATAGCACTTACTTGAACAACTTCAACATATATGTTCCACGCAAGATGTATGGAGACTGGGCTGCAGCTCAAAACTGGAACAAGTTTAATGGTGTATTTGAATATACTGAATATGAAACTCCTGACTACATGGCATGCAATATACGTGAAAGCTTGTCAACTGCATCACATGTAGACAGAGCAAACTTGCCATACATTTAGTTCAGGACGTCTGGCTTAGATGACAACAAACATGACAAGATAACAAGAGTTGCAGTGCAGACAGCATCAGATGGTGGAAGTGGTGGACATCTTCCAGTATATGAAAATCTCAAGCTTGTGGCTCTACTGGCAGATAGTGTTAGAGTTGAGTCATTGCCTATAAACTATGATGGATCATATAACACAAAGCTTG
>Ga0326511_10003933_pt1 | contig 11914 bp, 10 predicted proteins | sample 0_2496_0518_D_FD_203701 | JGI IMG/M metagenome (GOLD analysis project Ga0326511, IMG submission 203701) | Bovine rumen microbial communities from UC Davis, California, United States - 0_2496_0518 | ecosystem: Host-associated > Mammals > Digestive system > Stomach > Rumen | place: USA...
CCATGTGATACTGGCAATATTCCGCTAACGCCAGGAGTCACATTTGCTGAGCCATCAAATGAGGCAGCGCTTCCGCTTGTCAAATCCACCTGAATATTACGGCCTGTATGGAGTTTTTTAGCTTCATCAACATACCCGTTGTCGTCCGGATCGTACACTACCTTACGCATATCACCCAAGCTGGCAGCCGCCATGTTTTCCTGCACATACGCCGTTGATGCTGCATTCTGTGAATTATCAGTGGTCGGCATGGTAGGTACATATACATTCTCATTGGTAGCGTGAAAAGCATCTGTTTTTAAATCATCTGTTTCAAACGCTGATTCTGCGCTTGTTCTCCATGCTGTATTAGCGTGTGCTTCGGCTGCAATCGCATTTAAGACAGCCTGTGTATTTTCCTGTGTGGTGTCAGGTAAAGTATTGGGAACCGTCGCACCTACAATACCGGCAAAAGTTTTTCCTGCTATTCTGGTCGTCAGTGTATCATCAAATGCATCAATCTTATTGTCTACGTTCTCTGTACTTGCAGCTTTTGTAGAACTGTCACTTGTATCCACTGTAGGTACTGTTACATCGGTATCATCAGCGTGAAATGCATCTGTGTTAAGTTGTGCCGGTGAGAAGTCTAAATCTGCTGCATCCTGCCACTCTTTCTGAGTCTGCACCCTGCTTGCAATCTCATCGACAATAGCCTGTACTTTTTTTGTCTCTATGTTTGTCAGTGATGATGGAATCTCCATTCCTATATCTGACGCTGCTGTATTAGCTTCCAGCTCTGTAATATGTGTCTTAAACTTATCCTTCAAAAACTGCGGGTATTCATCAAACTGAGCCTGCATAGCATCCGTTGATAACTCCGGCGTATCTGGAAGACCGGTAACACCCATTCCGACTAATTCTGAATCCTGTATGGTAGTAAATGCCATGATCTACCTCCTTAATTTTTCACGTTGTTGCTCTGTGTGTACTCAATACCAAACTGATCTAACATAAGAGGTTCGTTCTTTTCGTCATTCTCAATTCTGAACTTGATATGGTCCGTTTTCTTAATCCTTATCTTTGATGTGATAATTCGCGTTCCTGTATCTGTTCTGAATGTCAGCTTTGAGAATACCAGCTGCGAGAATGTAAAATATCTTGCCGTTGCGTTATCATCCTTTAACAGCTCCCAGCCGCCATTCTTATAGGCATAAATCTTTACTGAGGTTGCAATTGCGGGGAATAATCTTAACGCGAAATATCTATATGTCTTTACCTTAAAGAACGTGATCTCATCTATATCTGCTGTGTCATACCTACAGTAGATTGCATCTCCGTTATCGTTATATGATCCCAGAGCGTCCTCATCGGTATAAAATTTCATGATGTAACCGTCTGAAGTACCAAAGTATATATTTTCATCAATCGTAGCTGCACACTTTGCAGGTATGTTTTCCCAATAGAATGTTGCATACTGCCTTGTGGAATACGGCGCGCCTTCTGCTGATATAGGCTGCAATGTGTCAAGAATATACACATGGTTATTTACAAAAAGCATGTAGTAATCTCTATATCTGATAGCGAATGCTTTTTCCAAGTGCGATTCTTTTAGCAACTTTCCATTAAGATAAAAGCTGCGACTATTCATCATCTGTTCACCAGTAATATCAGCCTGTGTTATCGCCATTATTCCTTCGCGTGTTAAGAACATAGGCTCTATACCAGCCATGATTGATGAGTCTGGTGCTAAGATTGCATAACCTTGTAAACTCTTTATAACCGTAAAAATAGCATTTCCGTTGGAATCAAGAGTGCCTGTCCTCAGAAATGCTATCTGTCTATCGTTACCTTCTCCCTTCAACGTAACCAGAGTGTTTGATACTACTGCATAGCCCTTAATAGGGGTAGCATCAGAACCAAGCACTGAATAGTTTGTATCAGGAAAATATGTAATATCATTCATTTCGGAAAACCAGTCATAGTTTGGATAATCGGGGTTTCCGCTCATGAACAGTCTGTCATAGTTACCATTAACACCGTAGGCAATTGCAAACGTACAGTTTGCAATCCTGTTAGAATATCCGGAAAATACTTTCTGCACGGTGATCCTTACGTTGTCTTCTCCTTCCACCGGGGATACTCCCGGGGGGAAAAGATTAAATGTGACAATTCCGTTAGTAAAATCCACAGAGTAGGTCGTATTTAAGCGTTCTTCCCACTCTCCTGAAGAATTTAACACCTCAACTTTCCCTGCGCCGTCCAGGTCTTTAAATGACATATGGAATTCACTGCATTTACCGTGTTCGTCCACATCGGCAGATGAAACATAAAAGCTTTCCGTGAAATACTTGTTTATAAGATTAAATGGCTGGTAAGATGTTCCGCCACCATTAGGCTTCTTAGATATTGTTATAATAGGTACTGTAAGAGTATAAGAATTCGTATCATATACATGGTTATAAATACCATTTTTGGGGCTGTAGAAATATATAACTCCACTTCCAAAAATAATTGCTTCATCACCGCTTCGGTTGAAGTTTAATTTTTTGTCCGGAGCAACAAAATCCGTTTCAGGTAATGACTTTTGTTGAAGCATTAAAACCTGTGAAAACGATGTATCAGTGTTGGTCGATATGACAGAAAAATCAAGGTTTCCGTTATTATCACGCCCGATATGGTACATTTTTGTACCAACATGAACTATATAATTGTCATTGTCCCACTTCCAGATTGCATGTACCGTTCCGGTCCCTTTTATAACGGGCGTATAGCCCATTCTTTTTCTGACCTTCCCCGGCTGATAACGTATCATGTTGATGCAATCCGAGCTATGAAGCGCGTCGATTGCTGACGGTGAGGATGTGAAGTCACAGCCGAGAAATCTTTCTATCTGATATATGTTTCTTGTCGGTGATGCAGGAACGTCAAATCTAGCTGCATTTACTTCATTATCTGGCATTTATACCCACCCACTTTCTCCGTCAAACTCTTCTCTTCTGCCGATATCAACGCGCTGTTTCAATCGGTCAAAAGCTGTTTCAAACTCATTTCTATACGTGGTTGCTATTCCGTTATCATCATCCTTATAAAGCTGGGATGCTATATAAAGCGGAATGATTGCTGCTACTTCCGGATCAAGCGGTAACTCGTAATCATCCGGAGTAGTCTTTGTAATGTTCTGTGCGTATTTTTTGTAATAGACGGTATATAGTCCTGGTCTGTCGCTTCTAAATACTATAGTGTCGTTTGCTTCAACATAGTACTCTGAAGCTGCTAAATATCTGGGCTTACCGTCCTTTTCGATATAGACTTCTCCCTGGTATATCTGGTAAAAGTCTTCCAGCATTTCCTTAAGGTTGAACCTTACAACTTCCTCATTGTCAGGCACATCAAGAGCGCTGGCATAAGTGCTTGAATATAGGGCTACATTCTTAATATGAGCGGGATACAGCGACGAAAATCTTATAGCCACTTCATCCTTCGCTACGTTAGAAATAAGCCCCTTGTAGGGCGAATAATTATCATCTTCGCAACTGATTGTGTTTACTAAAGTACCTGCAACATAAATCTCTGCGGTCACTCCTGCGGTAGCCCTGAAATAATAGGACCTTGCTCCGGTAGCAAAAAATTCTATGCTGTCGTCAGATAAGATAATATCCTTGTTTAAACCTGCCAGAAGGTTACTTAAAGGCTCAACAACAAAGGTCTTTTTCCCTATTAGGAATTTGCCTACAGTAGCAAGCATCTGTAAGGCTTCATTGCAAGCCTGCGGCATAGCATAGATATATTCATTTGTTGTATTGTCATACTTTATCGTGCTGCCACTTAAAGAAAACAGTTTCCTTAAGGAAGCTTCTTTGATATCAAGCCATGTAGTCATGTACTTTAACCTCTTTTCTTGGCGGGTTTACGTGTTGTCTTTACAGCCTCTTCTTTAGACTCTTTCTTCTTTGTAACAACGGGGATATCAGGATCATAGATTGTAGATACGAAACTGTCTGCGTTTACTGATGTGATAATTCGTTTCTTCCCGTTTATCTCAACAATGTCTCCAACCTTATATTTATGCATGTTCTGTCTCCTTAAAAAGAAGGAAGGGCAGCTAATTGCCACCCTTCCTATGAAACTTTAGCTAAGTGTTGTAGCAGATGCAGCGGAAGATCCTGTCATAAGGACATGTCTCCAGTTGTAGAAGCCTGCGCTCCATCTAGCATAGCCGTTGTAAACAAGGTTTCTGGATTCTGTCTTTACTTCGGGCTTTACATCAAGAGTTACTCTATCCCAGAAGGTTGTTCCCATAAGGTCCTTGTTTGCCTCAGAGCTCATGATGATAGCGGGTGCCTCATCCTGCTTTTCAATTGTAGGAGTCCAGAGATGATCTACAACGAGCTTCCACTTACCTCTCTGTGTGTTGATGTCGTTGTAATCAGTTCCTACCTCACCGTCAGATCCGATGATCTTCTTGATAAGGTCTTCAAGGTAATATGCATTACCTGGGATGATGATTGTATCAGCCAGAAGGCCAAGAGGATGTCCCTTATCATCCTTAAAGTTTCTCATGATGTTTGCAAATCTGTTAAGGATTGCAGTACCGTTGATGGGGTTTGTGAAAAGGTTTGACTCTGTAACATTAGTTACGGATGTTCCTGAGCCAGTTGTAACACTCTTAAGGGGATGAGCTGCATTAAAGATAGAAACATTGTCTCCACCCTTTGTAGAATATGTAGCACCCTCATATGTTACAGTATCAGCGGCGCCACCTGTAAGGATGTCACTCATGAACTGTGCTCTTGATCTCTTATAAGATTTTACAAGAGATGTTGCGCGTGCTTTCATAAGGTCGATGTTTGCATCGTCTGCCCACTCTCTGGAAAGAGTAACTGTCTTACCAAAGGATGTGTGCTGAAGCACATTGAAGTAGCCCTGCTCGAAGTCGTCATCGGCTGCGTTCTGGCCTTCAGTCTTTGCTGAGAAGTTACCGAATGTACCAAAGGTACCAGCTTTCTCTGCGAATCTGTCTGATTTCTTAACATTTGCAAGGGCGTTCAAAAGCTCGTCGTCCTTATTCTTATTTGTGTCTGCATCATAGAAAATGCCTGCTAACTGGTCTGACCACTCATTCCATGTCTCGTCATTGGCGAGTGTCTCTGAACTTCTTACCATTACTGCCATGTTTTTTCTCCTTTACTTGTGAACCTTTGCGTATAGAGCTGTCAGCTCCTTGGGAGATTTATCCGGATAAAATCTCTGCCATTTAGCAAGCTCAGACTCCGGTATCTCTACAGCACCCTTACCCGTAGGAGAGTTAGGCGCTGTTTTCATGTGGCCTTTGCCCTTTGCCTCATTGATGGCTGCCTGCTTTGCTGCCTGTCTGCTCACGTTACGCAAGTTGTCAAAATTTACGATTTTGTATGCTTCTGAAATCCTTACACCAGGTCTTGACCTACAGTAGTCAGCGGCTTTTTGCCATTCCTCCGACTGAATAAGCTCGTCCTCACTGGCAAATGCCTTATCGAGAGCCATAATCTGCTTTATGTCCTCATTGATCATCTGCTGCACCTGGTTTTCCTGATTCTGTGCAAGTAACCTCTCTGCTTCCCGAATAGCCGGATTATTTGCGATCATCTGGTCAATCATGCCGGGATCAATGCCGGCTTTTGTGAATTCCTGCGCCATCTTTGCTCTCTGCTGTGCCGCAAGCGCTTCGCGGTACTCTGCTTCTGTTGTGATGGGCTGGTGTGTCTCAGGGTTAACCTTCCCTTTGCACATCTGAGCGTAGAAAGCATCTCTTTCTCTCTGCTCGTTCTCGTATCTAGCCTTTGCTTCGCTCTCCGCTCTTCTGCGGGCTGCTGCATAGATACTGTCGCGGTCTTCCTCTTCCTCCGAGTCGTCTTCATCGTCGGGATCTTCCTCGTCGTCTTCTTTCTCTTCTAAGTCCGCGTCTTCGGTTTCTTCGGGCTGGTCGGCGGCTTCAGCCTCTTCTTCGCCTCCATCTGCATCGCCATCAGCGAAAAATTGCAGATTCAAAAGCAACCTTCTTACTTCTTCCATATGAACCTCCTGGCATTTTTACGCTCTTGCCTTGCGAAGATTTGTGTATAAAAAAAGCACCCTCTTTCGAGAATGCTTCCTTTCATTATTGTGGCAGGCCCTGCACCAGATTATCCGGTGTCTGCGCTGCCATAGCCCGTTCAGCCTGCATCTGCTGTTGCATCTGCTGTGCTTCCTGCTGCGACTGTATTCTTTCCATTACAGACTCTAAAGCCATGCCTGCGTTTGGATATCCGTTTGCTTTCATGAATGTCCAATAGGTCTTAAGTGTTTCGAGGTCTCCTAAAGGTCCAAATGCCTGTGCCTGCAACTTAAGGTCTGTCTGGTTCCACATTGCCTCACGGTTAGCCATGAGTGTTGATGTAGGATCAGTGTCGAATATAAACTCATCATTCCAGTAGAACTCGCCGTTTATATCCATCTTCAGGAACTCATGACGGTTGATCTCATCATGCACCACCTTGCCGCTGCTATCGGCTGTTGTGATTGCTGTTGTCTGGTCCGCATATGCAAGCCAGAACTTAAATATGGTCTCATAAAGCCTTGTGAATGCTTCATTTTTCATTGTTCTCTTCGATTCCAAGCGTCCTGCCGCCTGATTGATAGAGAACTGTTTTGCTGTACCACTTGTAGCGGAACTATCATATTTACCCTGATAAGAGTCTGTTATACCGATTGTGGAACGCGCTGCATCATAGTTGATGTCAAGCATACGTGTGTCATACTCCACATTGGCCTGAAGATTAAGCACGTTGATCATGCTGATATCTGCCTGGTTCCTGACTCTTACAATCTTGAATTCCTTATCTGTTTTTTCAAAATCAAGCCCCTCCGGAAGTGTCAGAGCACTACCGGCTTTCATAAGCTTTTCATCTATCTTTGTGGAATACTTCTTTATTGCGTCCTGCTGGTCCATCATGACTTTTACATCAGAGCCACCAAGGAAACGGTCTTCCTCTGAGATGTTCTTACGAAGGATAACGGGGTAAATGTTAGGCTTGTAATAAGGGATTTTCCTCTTAACACGCTTGACTGTAGGCTTTCCCATCTCATCAAGCATGGGGTTGCCTTCCTCGTCAAATTCAGGCTCATCCATAAACAAATCTGACATCTCATCATCGGGATTAAGTTTTGCCTTCCTCTGGGTGCCATCCATGCTTATCTCTATACCTTCGACAAGCTCTTCGTAATCTTCTGTGGATTTCTTTTTCTTTTTAGAGCCGCATACGGGACAAACGCCGTCTATCATGTCTGCGCCGCACTCTGCGCACTTATCGCGTAGTCTTGCCTGGTAATCAGGGAAATTCTGAAGCTCGTAGAAATCGCACCAAACATACTTGCCAACGCCGCCATCATCGTTTTTAAAGTAGGCTGTATTGACTGTAACAAGGTCCTCATTGGTTGAAACCTCGTTATTATTGGTCTCTATCTCTACCTCATCATTTCCTGCGTCAGATACATCCACACCGTAGAATCTTTTAACAGCCTTCTTTGTCATGACTTCCTGCACAAAGAAATAATCCATCTCAGGGAGCTTTGTCATGCCGGGCTGCGGGATCACTTTATAAGGGTGGATAGAATCAACTACTACAGAGCCTATCTCGCTATGTGAGCCAATATTTGAATCCCACTGTACATGAAACAAAGAACCGCCCTGCACATATGTGACTCTCTCCATGGAATCATTAAGGACCTGCAAGTGTAGTCTCTGGACCATGGACTCCAATAATTTCTCAACTTTTTCTGCAAGTGCGTCATCCTCCGGATGTATAGCCTTTACTTTGGGCATGGGGATTGATGAGTCCACCTGTGACTCTACAAGCTCATAAACGATGTTCCTGACGTTAGAAGCCTTCTTAACGTTTGTAACGTTGCTATTAATGCTCTTCTGAATCTCACGGTCCCCTTTGTAGTACTTTCTATAGGTGATCATGTTAGAGCGCTCTTCGCCGTACTTGTTCTTGGCTTCTTCCAGCTTGCTCTTCCATTCTGATAAAGTTTTATTCTGGCCTTTTTTAACCATCTTTTTTATCCTTCTGAATAGTTTCATTAGTTGGGTTCTCCCCATGTCTCAATGATGATTTTGCGTGTTTCTTCATTGGCATTTTCGTAGTCTTCCCGCATGTCATCCGTCCATTTAATCTTCTTTCCGGATACCACACTTATCGCGGGATTTATCCAGTAAACGCAAAAATACCGCAATGCATCGACGCTGTGCGTCAAATCATGCGGCTCTTTAGCGTAAACTATCGGTTTTTTCTCGTCTCGCTGTATCTTAGTCAAACAGCGGTAGGCTTCAGGAGCACAATTGCCATAGGCTGTGAGCTTTCCTTTCTGCCCTTCATCATGTTTCAGGTACTCTTTTAGGGCTGCGCACCCTGCTGCAAGGTCATTAGAGCATTTTGTAAGGAAAATCCCGTTTTCTCCAAAGATTATTGCCCTCGAACGCCCTGTCTCCTGTGAACGGCTCCATAAATCAGGCGGAGCCAGCCACAATTGCACCTTTTCTATCTCTTTTCGCTCGATCATGCTGCGGGTAATCCCTAAAATGATCTCTGCGGCATTACTTATAGGCAGGTTTTTCTCGCAATGCTCATGTATTATCTGGGCATTTCTGTGTGAATCTACATTTATCCAGTAAGCAGCGAGCATATCAAGTCCATAGTCCATTACAAAGTAAGTGACTTTTGTACCTTTCATTTCGTCTGCAACGAATGAATTCTTGTTTACTTCAGGGAAAAATGCCCCTCCGGGAGTGCTCATGGCCTCTTCTTCCGTTGCCGGATACTCTTGTGCCATTCTCACCTCGCCTATATTCCTTAATGTCTCGTCATACCACTTCTGATCTCGCCTTGGGTCAGCGTACCACGGTATAAATATGTGAAAAAAGGTATTATCCTTGCTTTCATACAACTTTTCAAACAGTGTTCCACGCTGGTTAGTGGAAATTCCTATTATTTGACCGCCTGTAGGTCGGTTGATCGTAGGATATGCAGCTGTCCAAATGTCCTCTGCATATTGCTGTGCCGCCCACTCGTCGATAATAAGCAGGTCAGCGGTCAAGGAACGTCCTGCATCTGCACTCGCAGGTATTCCCACTGTGGTCGATACGGGTGCATTATCAAAATGTATCGTAAGTGACAGTGCAGAATTCTCAAACCATGGGCCACTATAGCCTTTTGGTACTTTTCCTTTCTCCAAAATAAGCTCAGACATGTATCTTAGGATGACTGCCAACCTTCGAATCAGCTCTTTTGCGTCTTCCTCTGTCCTTGAAAGACAAATAACTGTTCTTCCGGGCTTTGTCAGCATCATCCACGCCGCATAATGAAGCGCCAGCCAGGTAAAACCAAGCTGACGCGCTTTTAATACGATATTATGTTTATGCGTCAAAAACGCTTTAAAGGTATCTACCTGCTCTTTCCACGGATTAAAGGGCTGTATCAGTTCATCAGCGTCTTTATCCTCTATATGTCCATATGTTTTTAACCAGTAAACGGGATTATCATAGCAATACCTGATCTCTTCCGTTCTTAGTTCATCTATCTCTCTCAACTATGTGACCTTTTTCTATCTTTATTGTGCCATCTATCGCTTTCTCAATGAGGAGTCGTGCTACTTCTACCTCTCCCATGCGGTTATCAGCTCCAATGGCTCTCAATCGTTCTCTCTGTTCATCATTTAAGCGTATTCCTAGTACTGATGTCTTCATAATCCATAACCCTGTAAACTCTTTAACAGCTCAATGCCCTGCAATACCTTCCGCATACGCTCCTGTTCTTCCATCCTCTTAAGGTCCTCCATCTCCCTACGGTCATCATCAGTCATCATGCCGTTTCCTATGACCTGCGGAAGCTGTGTGACTTCTCCTGTCTGGTAAGGAAGCGAACTGTCTGCATATCCACTGATTATTGGATTTCCAAAAGGATCACGCCCTGCATACTGCTGCGGTCCGCCATAATGAAACTCAGGTGCATTCTCCATAGCGTAGTTATAGATTTCTCTATCTCCTAGCCCGCGGTTAGCCTGAAAGTCCTCAACGTCATCCTGTGTCTGCGCTCTTGCCATGTCTATTACGTTCTGAGAGTCTGGATTAACCGGTTTATGAAAGTTGGGTTCTCTCTCCTGTCCTACCTCTACCTCCGGCTCATTACCTACATCGCTTATAGCCTGTGCGTACATCTCATTTATTTTCTTCTTGTAGTCTTCATCTTCAGGTGAGAACATGGTCAATCTCCTTTAAATGGAATGAGCCACCAGTAAAAAGGTAGAAAAACTGATGGCTCGGGGTGTTAACAGTATGATTTTTAAAAAATTTGGAGGAAGGGGTATTTTATATATATATAGTACTACCCATCCTTGGTACCGGGGGGAGGGGGTACGGAGGTGATCTAGAACCCTGCCGCCCTGATCCGGTTCTGTGTAGAGGCTTTATAAAATACCCCAGGTATGGCTAAAAAATAAAAAAAATTTAAGGTGATTCAAATTTTTCACAGCATCACTTCGTTAAATATCCCTTTCACGAAATAGCAATCTGTACTCAAATATTAAATATCATCAAGTTATCTTCTTATGCTAGTATTTATCTAGCTTCTTGCTTTTACACTTGTTATTTCTTATCGTTTAATCGTGTATCAGCCTAGGGATATTTGATACTTCATAATCTGTATTCCGATAATATATTAATATACATCAAGAATATCATTTCGTTTAATGCATTTATCTATTCAGGATCACTATATATTGTGGTCTGCTTCCAGTCTTCCTTTAAGCTTTTCAATCAATGCCTTGTCTGCTTCTGTGATCACATTAGCATTGAGGTCTAGGCTGTCTGCTGGCTTCTCTCCTGCTGTATCTCTTAAAGCTGTATAGGCTTTTACATCTCCGGCCATTGCTCTCTCTAGCATTGCTATTGTGATGTTCTCTAGTCCTGTCCTTCCGTTCTCTTTGTCCACCTTAGATAGTAAAATATCAGCCTGTTCTTTAAAGGTTCGTCGTTGTGCCTGCGCTGCGTTGGACGCGTTAGCTCCTGCTGTTGTAATCTCTTTATCCTTTACGGGATCACTGCCTAATTGATAAAGCTTACCACCGTTATACGCTCTATATGTTCTGCTTTCGTTATATGTTCCTTCTGGTAGTTCTTTCAGGTGCTCGTTAAATACTTCATCAGGAACCACATAGAAGCTTTTCTCTTTTCCTTCTTTATCTGTTTTAATTATCTGCGGATAGATAGAGATATCAAAGGGGGCTTTTTCTGTTTCCTTATTCACTTTGACGGCCTCCTTTCTTCTAATCTCTTCTTTAGGTCATCAACTAATTGTTTATCAGTAAAATAAGTTGCTCGGCTGCTCTCTGATCTAAGCGGGTTTACTTGTGACCCTCCTAGTAAATAATCTATGTGATCGACCAGTGCCGGCATTATGTTATTAACTTCTATATCTGGATACTTGGCAAATAAAAACAGCCTGAAAAGTTCATTATCTGCTTTCCGGCTGTTAATTAGTTCTTGATACTGTTTATCTTCTCTTGCTTCAAAATAGAACCACTTAAAAAACTCTTCTGCTATTCTTCCGGGGATGTAAATACAAGGGAAGGAATACCATATATATTTTAGTGGCTGGATGCCTGTCTTGATCTCTTCGGGTTCGTAGTTAATAGATACAAAGCCGCAGTTAATTAGGTTTGTGTCTATCTCTTCTATTCTTTTTCTAAAGTCCTCGCAAATAATTACATCGTCCTGAAGGTGCCAGGCGTCGCCGGCGTCTTTACAACTTAATACGAAGGACAATAGATTCCCGATCCTGTAGGTATCATTCTTAATTATGATGTTTTCTAGTCCTTGCTTCTGTAGTGATGGAATTAAGAATCCTTTTACATACCACAT
>Ga0326511_10003934_pt1 | contig 11914 bp, 13 predicted proteins | sample 0_2496_0518_D_FD_203701 | JGI IMG/M metagenome (GOLD analysis project Ga0326511, IMG submission 203701) | Bovine rumen microbial communities from UC Davis, California, United States - 0_2496_0518 | ecosystem: Host-associated > Mammals > Digestive system > Stomach > Rumen | place: USA...
ATCATGATATACAGGTGCTAAATCATCTACATCAAATCTTGCATTTTTTCCTGCATCAGGAATAACAACTGGTATTTCAGCATCAGTAGTAACGGTTTTATTATAACTATTTAATTTTTCTAATATATTATTTTTATTACTCTTCCATCCTGCCATAAATTAATACTCCGTTGATACTAATGATATAGTTGTTTTTGAATTTGTTGTATCTAAATAAACTGCTGGAATAAATCTAATTGTTGAATATAAATTGCTAAAGGCATTAGCATCTAAAAGTGATAAAACATTTCCACAAAATGGTGGCATAGCCTCACGATATTGACCACTATTTGTAATATAATAGCTATGACCAAAACTAGTAACTATTTCATAACCACCACCAGATTTAGCTTGATATTTAACTACTACACCATAATTATGATCTGTACTTGCATTAGATGGAATATTAAAACAACTAGATAATAAACCTTGCTCATATACATGAACATCTGCTTTATATGATGTATCATTTTCAATTACAAAATCAGTATATGTTATGCTTGTTCTATTTAACATATTGATAATTGTTTCTATTCTATTATGATTTTGTAAAAATAAAGCAGACATTGATACTAATCCTATATTTTCTGTATCAATAGCAAAATGTGTATAATCTGATGTTTTTATTTTTTTATATCCAGATGGTTGCTGTGAAGATTGATACCAACCCCAACTAGTTCCATTAGAACAATAATATTTTTTAGTATCTCTTGCATTTAAAGCAGTTCTTAATGTAACACCGTCATTATCTAAGCATACAACTTTATATCCATCTAATCTATCACTAGGTCTAAGTTTAATAAATAACGAATCCATTGCATTTCCAGCTAATTCTAATGTATAATTATTTTTAAACGTAACTGGATTTAATTTTGAACCATATTGTGATGTAAATGTAGCACCACCGTCCGTTTCAAGTTTTAATGCTAAAATATTAACATTATTAGTTAATCGTAATCCACGTCCTGCTTTATAGGTTTGTGGAGCATCACCAACATATGTTACTGTTCCATCAGCAGCGATTTCAATATTATCACCAGCAACATAGCGTGTATCAGTAGCATTTACTCTATCTTCATTAGTTATCTGAACATTTTCACCTGCAGTTAATTTTTCTGCACATTCAGTTATTTCATGTTTATAGTTATTATTAACAGGTTGGATATATGGAATATAGACATTATTTCCACTATCATTCATTGCTTTCAATTCAGCTAATGTTTTTGTTTCAAATGATGATAATTTTTTTCTTTTTATTTTTCCCATAAATCCTCATTAATACATAGATTCAATAAAATAATATTTATGTTTATTATTGTCATCTACCTCATGTATACAATAAAATCTTTGTACTGTACATATACACCAATCAGATCTACCAGCATTTACTGTAAATGGTAATGAATATAAAAAATCATCTGCCCTTCCATTAATTATATTTGGTCCAGATAAATCAGTATATAAATCGCCATTAGATTGTACACTTCCAATAATAACAAAATGACCTTTACTTACATTTTCTTTTTTATATACTAATCCATTATGATAAAAATAAAAACTTGCACCATCATTTTCATCACTATTACCATTAAAGAGATATATAGTTTTCATATTTTGTCCTTTATTAACTTGAATAAGGACATTCTCTCTATGAGTTACATGTTGAAGCCACCATGTATGTATAGTTAATGCAGCAATATTTGGTGTATTAAAAATAAGTTGAGTATAATAATCACCACGAATACGACTTGCATAAGGTGGATATGTTCCATTTACTTTTTTAAACGATAATGTATCATCTGCTGTAGATAAAATCCATCTATCCGGTGAACTGTTTAGCCAATATTGCATAGAAATGTCTTGACTAATAACAAGGTTAAGATCACTATTTGCAACATTATCTTCATATGGTTCTCTACCAAATGTTATACAATTATTAACAAAACCTGCAAAATTACCTTTTATTGATTTACCGCCATCTGTAGAATTAAAAAATGTAGAAGTACAATTATAAGTCGTTGCACCTTCATGAACTTGTATTACTTCTGAACCATAGCTAAGATTAAGATTTACTCTATATTTACCATCTGTTTGTCTTGCAATCGTTAAATTTGTACTATCTTCTTCAAGATCTGTTCCTTCTCCTTGAGGGCCAGTATATACTAATTTATTATCTGATGTAATATTAATATTATCACTACTTTTTAATTTTGTATCAGTAGAACGAATTACATTATTATTATCAATAGTTACATTAGTTCCAGCCTGTAAAACTTGACCATTTAATTCTTTAGCGTCAAATTTATAGTTTTCAGTTTCAGTAAATGCTGGAACATATGCTGTATTGCCAGACTGTTGAAGCTCTTTCAAAGTCTTTTTTTCATAATCTGATAATTTTTTATCTTCATTAACTGCCATACATTATTTATAATAAAAAGAGAAGATATGAAATCTTCTCTTCTTATAAAAATGTCAGAATTTAATTACTTTTCGTATCTTCCACCGACCTTCTGTCTTTCAACATTTTCGATGTTCTTATTATAATAGAACTGATAAATCTGGTCAGGTGTAAGGTTAATTGCTACGAAAATCTTAAAGAACTTAATCAACATAATATCACCAAGTTCCTTAATCTTAAGAGGATCTTCCTTCCATTCCTTATAAGTCTTCCAATCCTTATAACTCGAATTCTGATAAAGTTCACCAACTGCTTCGATGAATTCACCAACGAGATAATGAAGGTCAGAAGTACCGATTGTACCAGTCTTCAAATCAGCAACAGCAAAATCGTAAAGCTGTGGAAGTGTAAATGTTGGCTTATACTTGAGATAAAGAAGCTGATTCATAACGAAGTGCCAAGCATCAATAATTTCATACTTAACAAGGTCAGTAATTTCATAATTATCCTTCTTGAGCTGGTCAAAGAATTCCCAAATCTCAGTAACAGTAGACATCATGAAATAACCAGAACGAACTGCATTCTTGAAATTATCTTCCTTATTTGTCGGTGCCAAAGTTCCACGCTTTGCAGCAAGAATATTCTGAAGTGCTTCCTGCATATTGAACATAGTCTGAAGTGCAGTTTCTGGATTATATTCCTTCGGGAAATCTGGAAGCTGAATTTCTTCTGCTGTTAACTTTTGTCCTTCAACCTTCTGCTTAAGTTGCTTCTGAAGTTGAACGAATGAATCCTGTTCTTCTTGAACATTACCATACATGCTATTTGTATCAATCATTTTAATTTACCTTTGTTGTTGGCTTTTTAGTTTTTGTTTTTGTTACAACTTCAGGAGTTTCCTGATTTGCTGGACCTCTCATATATTCTAATGACTTAAGAATTGCATTAGATTCATCATTAATGAGAATGTCATTTTCTTCTAATTCTTCTTCTGTAAATCCAAGTAAATTCTTGAGAAGAAATCTTCTTGAAAAGAGCGGAATATTTTCAGTATCAAATCTTGGTGTAAACTGTGAAAGAGTTCCAATTACTTCTGCAATATCCTTAGCTCTCTGTAAATCAACTTTCTTTGTTTTTGTTTCTGTCTTTTTTGTCATAATAAAATCCTAAAATAAAACATAAGACTTTTACATCTTATGTTTTACATTTTTTATTTCGGAGAACTAAAATTTAACCGTTTGCAAGTCTTGCAAAGAAGTCTTCTTCATCTTCTGCTGCTTCGACACTAGAAGTTGTTGGCTTTGTTGCTTCAAATTCTGGTTCGAAAAGCGGTTCTGTAGGAACTTCCTTTTCCATTGGAACTTCTGCAGTCTTCTTTGATGCTGCTTCAAACATATCGTCATCATCAGCTTCTACAGTCTTACCTGTATTGACAGTTGCAGTATAATCAGTTCCATCTTCGAATTCTGCAAACAAATCTTCACCACTCTTGGTCTTGTAGAACTTAAGGATGTCTTCGTAAGAACGGAGCTGATCCTTCTGCTTTTCAATATCCTTCAATGTGAAGAGCTGAGATTCAACGACATCAAGTTCTGCATCAGTCATTTCAACGAGCTTACCGTCCTGACCAAGCTTGCACATTCTACGAGGATTGCTAAAGTGAGAGCTAGAGTAGTTAGGACCATTAGAACCCTTAACACCTTCCCAAACGAAGTTTGCACCAGCCTTATCTTCACCTGCAAGAACAGCCTTATCGTTCGGACCCCACCAGGAGAACGGATTGATACCTGGAATTACACCAAGTTCGGCATCATCCTTATCAGCCATTGCATCCTGAATCATCTTCATGATTGCACGACCGTATTCAAGACGATAAACACGACCTTCGGTTTCTGGAGCATTCGGATTCTTAACGATATAAACGTTAGAATAGAACTTTGGCTTCCACTTATCCTTTACACGGGAACGAGCTTCATCGGTTCTACCATACTTATTCCAAATCTTTGCGTTATAATCGCAAATCGGACATGGTTCATTCCACTTCTTAGCACAGTCACAACCGAACCATGCACCATTAGAAAGCTGGAACATGTGAGAACGGTTTTCTACCCAAGGGATTTCTTCATCCGGGTGTGCTGGAAGGAATCTAAGAACAACAGTAAACTTACCGTCAGCACCCATCTTCGGCTTAAATAAGCCTTCGATTTCGTATGACTTCTGCTTGTTGTCTTTCTTACCGATGTTAAGGTTATCCATTGCACTATAAAGTGCGTTCAAGTTATTTCTCTTTATTGGCATAATTTATTTTATCCTTTTGTTTTTATCCCAATTGACCATTCAATTGACGCTCTAAATATAGAAACATAATTTTACGTTTCTATCAGTTTACATTTTTATCTGATATTTCTTGATTTAATTTTAATATCATCTTTGTAAACATTATAAATCTTTTGTAATCAATACTCTTAATCTTGTCCATATCTATTTTAAACTTCCCTGCCTTAAAACCCTGGATGTAAAACTCAGGATCCAACTGGCTTATACTATACATTTTGTAGGCTTGATTTTCTTGATTCGCGTCCAGATCATACAAAGAGAATCTTGTGTCCATAAATTCATTCAAACCAGAACCTTTCTCAGCAATTAAACTCTGAATAAGCTTGATTTGAGAATCTATAATAGGACGTTTTTTGAAAATCATGTTGTCCTTTAATTTATTTATAGAATTTATTTCGGGCATTTCGGGACATTTTTTGTCACAAAGACACTTCATCATGACATACATTAACCAATGTTCAACATCAATTAAACCGCAATTAATCTCATTTACGAGCTTAATTCCGTAATTTGCCATATATTCTACTCTAGGACTTTCATGTATATACTGAGAAATAAGATAGTTCTCTAAAGTATCATCAAAAAAATCGTTAAAAACTGCTGTATTGAACCGTTTTGCATTCCACATCTTCTTAACGGTTTTATACAGCATATAAATTTGATATTTATCAACCATATTAGACAAAGAAATTTTCTAAATCAGATGAACTTCTATCTACTAAATACTTCTTTTTTAACCCATTCATAAGGGAATAATAGTTCATTTCGTCTAAACACTTAATCAAGATATTTGGTTCAAACCAATCCTCGACCAAATAGGCCATAGAATCGACAATAGTAACAATCTTATCCTTATTAAGCTTATAAAGAACATTATTGAACTTATTATATTCCTTGGGTTCATTCTTAATTACCTTAATCATATATTTAGGTAATCTGGAATCAGAATCGATGTCATCAAAGTCTATACCAGCGGCTTTAAGTCGCTTGTAAAAAGAATCTTTGCTCTCAGATTCTGTTACTTCCTCGTTTACTGATAAGTCTGATACGTTTATCATAAGTTACCTTCATTAAAATTCAAAAGTGTTTAAATTATTCTGTGTTACTTCAATATTAGAAGCAGAAACAGATTGTTGCTCTTGTGGTTGATTAAATATATTAGCACCTTGTGTTGGAACTGCAGCATTATTAAATGTCTTCAAGTCAAAGATACGTTGCTTACCAATATCGACGCCAATCGTAGCTAACGGACACTTTGGTTGACCATATCTGGTCTTCAAAAGCTTGACCAAATACATACTTCCTTCCTTGAGTTCTGGAGACTGAGTAACACCAAAGATAACGTCTGCCTTCATTGTCTGACCGAAAGAGTCAGCTGCATCATCAAGTCCAATTTCACCCTTACCATAACCGCCTCTGTTAGACTGTGCTGCAGAAAGAACTGGAATATCCATTTCCATACCGATACTTCTAACCTGTGCACAAATTTCTCTTAACTTGGAGTTATCATTTTCATTTACATTTGGTCGTCCATTAGGAATCATACATCCGATATAGTCAACAATCAATACATCAGGAACGAAACCACGCTTGTCTCTAAGTTCTCTAATCAATGCCTTCAATGCAAGTGCATTAATACAACCTTCTGAATATTCCTTAATAACAAGCTTATTATGACCAATCTGTTGTGTATTCTTCATCCAAAGCTTTTTATATGCTTCCTTAGACAAAGCTCTAAGTTCTGTTTGGTTAATATCAAACAAATTCTGCATAATTCTCTGACCAATCTTAACTTCAGAGTCTTCGAATGAGACATAAAGAACTCTCAAACCTGCAAGTAATAATGCAGATGCGATAGAACACATAAACAAAGTTTTACCAACGTTGGTAGGAGCCATAATCAAAGAAATAGATTTAGGATGTAAACCACCACCAATCATTTCATCGATTGCTCTACAACCAGTAGGATATAATCTTTCATTCGTAATAATGTCATTAAAGATTACTTCTGGTTCTTCGAAGAATGAGAAACCAACCTTGGTATCAAACGTAAATGTTTCAGCATAAGCCATTTCATCAGCAAAACTGCCTTTAGACTTACCTGTAGAACAATATTCGTTATAATCCATACATACTTGTCTACCTAAACGTTTTCTAATGAAATTCTGAATTTCATCAAGAATATATGGAGTATTAACATCTGCATCGTTAATAGACATGCACTTTTCGAATTCATCTACTGTTCTCTGGTCAGACAAAAGTCTTTTAACTTCAATCGCATTAGGAACTGCAGAAAACTTAGAATTATATTCTAAAATGGCATTAACAATGTATTTGTGGTCAACATTTGTGAACCAACCAGTATCAAGTTCTGGAATTATCTTACCAGAAACTTCGGGATTTGCATAAATTGTCTTAATAATTATCTGTTCAAATTCAATATCAGTCATTTTTTACCTTTATCCTTATATATACCAGGATAATCGTAATCATTTTTATGCAAATATAGAAAAAAGGTAACTTGTGACAGTTACCTTTAATTTTTATTTAGATTTTTTCTTATTCTTCGTCTTCATACTCTTCAGAATCAATAATTTCTGGAGCATCATCGACGATTTCCTGTTCACCATTAAGCATCTTCATGACGTCCTGGTTAGAAGAAATAAGAACCTGATCTTCGAAAGCGAACTTATTTTCTACATAATGTCTGAACTTTTCATCCTTGTATAATGGAATCCAGAATTGTGCACAATAAAGTTCTGTTTCTCTCCACTGCTTAGTGACTTCGCCAGTTTCCTTATCGACGTCATAATCAGTTCTAGCATAATATCCTGGCTTCGGCTTGAAGACACAACCAGATTCCATGGCTTCATCAAGCAAACCGTAATATGGAGAAATACCACCAGCATGCAAGATAAGATATTGTGTCTTAACGAATTCCTTAGCGGAACGACCCTTTGCAACACCTGCAGTAATAATCTTACCGAGAATGTTCTTTTCCTTATCCTTTTCCTTCTTAGCACTAGAACCAAGCATAATGGAATCAGCATTAAAGATAAGTCTCATACCACCAGGAATCTTATACGGATCACCATACATTTCGAGAGAAGCATAGACGTGGTTCATAACGAGGGTAGTAAAACCAGCACCAAGCAAATGGTTAGCAAGTTCGTTCTTGAATCTTGGAGTGCTACCCATATCAGCAGCAGAACTACCTTCTGCACCCTTATCAACAGACTGTTGGGTAACAAGTGGGCCCCAAGAGTCGAACAAAATAAAGGTATTACGTCTTTCTTCCAAAGTCTGACCATCAGCCAGCTTAATAATAAATTGCTTAATTGCTGGAATAAGGTTTGTCGGACCGAAAACACCGACTTCCTTCATGTCAATACCAAGTTTTGTAAGCAATTCATAGTTGACACTGTTTTCTGTGTCGATAATAAAGCAGTTCATACCAGAATCCTGTGCGGACTTGAGAACCGCATAACCAATCATAGATTTACCCCAGCCAGAACCTGCTGCAATCATACTGATTGAGCCTTTCTTAATACCACCTCTGATTTTACCAGAAAGCAATAAGTTTACTGAGATACAGTTGGTACTTAACCATTCAATCGGCTTCTTTTCTGTAGTTAACAAATCTACAAAAGCCTTATCCTTCTTCATCTTCGCAAGTAATTTATTTGCCATATTTATCTTCCTTATTTTTCATCGTCATGCGCTTTCCATTGATAATTAATGAAAATCCACGCCCAATCTTCATCATTTTATTATTATCAACTAGTTTATTTATATAAGTAAATATAGAAAAATGTTTCCAAATTTTTGCGTTTGGAAACATTTATTTGTATTTTTTATTTAATTTTTAAAGCCATTCATTAAGAACCTGACCACCATCATTATACAAATCCTTATATGGATTTCTGACAGTCTGAACAAAATCTGTGTCCTTACGTTCAGCTTCCTTCATAAGTTCTCTGTCAATAATTGCTGCTGGAGCTTCATTGACAAATTCCTTAGCTTCGGTAATCTGAGTCGGCTGGAACAATGCTTCTGCAGGCTTTACTGTCTTAGCTTCTTGAATAACCTGTGGTTGCTGGACTGCAACATCTGGCTTATTCATTTCATCAATAACGTTGTTAATTGCAGAATTCTGATTTACATATTCAGAATATTTAATCTTGTGGAGGTTCCAATAATGTGACCCTCTCTGACGGGTAGAGGAAAATTCCTTACCACAAATATCACATACCATATCACTCATTATTCAGTTACCTTTGCTTTCTTAGTGTATTTACGTTTTGGCTTGACTGGTTCTTCAACAACTGTAATACCAATATCCTTAGCCTTTACTGACTTAACTGCCTTCTTAGGAGTTGCTTTCTTAGCTGGTTTCTTGGCTGGCTTCTTTGTAGTCTTCTTAGTTGTCTTCTTTCTAGTCTTCTTAGGTTCAAGTGCTGCAACTGCTTTACCAACTGTCTCTAACTGTTCATCATCAACATTTTCCTTATTGGTAAGCGAGTCTTTAGTTACGATTGAGATTCCTGATTTAGCAGGAACTGCTTTTGCTACAATAATACCCATCTTTTCTGATGGTTCTGTAATAACATTACCATGTGTATCGACTTCATCAAGCTTTTCAGAAAGTTCTGTAAGTTCATCCTTTTCTGCAATAACCAATTCTTCATTATTTTCAGAAGTATACTGGTTATCATAGTCTGGTTCCTTAATAGGATCTGGACCATTTGCAGGCGGGAACTTTTCAAGAATCTTAGCTGTATCTTCCATGATTTCATGGTCACGCTTTGCAAGAAGTTCCTTACGTTTTGCTGCAATTTCCTTCTTTTTCTTGATGTTTGCTTTTGTGATTGCAAGCTTGATACCCAAGCCAATTATTACTATTGCGGCAATTGATAGAATGCCAATATATAGATAGTTCATTTTTTATTCCTCACTTTTGTTTATACGTTTGTGTGTATGATATTTATATTTAAATGTTACGATTTATTGTAATTACCGGGAAATTCTGTTCTTTATAGAACTCCAATCTTTCATCGTAATGTTGCATACAATAATTTTTCTTGGTCTTTCCAGTTCTTGTTTTATAACTTAAATCGTCAATAATATCGTAAATAATGACCTTATTTTTAGTCTTGTGAAGTCTCAATCCTCTACCAATAGACTGTAAAACTTGGATTCTGGATTTACTATTAGAATAAAGAACAACACTGTGTAATTTCGGAATATTGACGCCTGCTGCCATAGTTTTATAAGTAGCAACAATTATAGAACCTTCTTCATTTTCAATTCCAGTTCTAATATTTTCTCTAGTCTTAGTTTTAATATCACCACTAATTTCACTTACATTTCTATCAGGATATAACTTCTTTAAATATTCAATAGTAGACTGTAAATGTGCCTTATGAGTCAATAAAACGAGCATATTGTCAGTAGGTTTCGAATGGTCAATAATGAACTTGAGAACATCATTTCTATTCTCATATTCTTCAACCATTTTTACTTCTTCTTGATATGTTCTATTCTTATTTTCTGCGATAAATTCATCTGGATATTTCAAGAAAATACCAGCGACAGACATTTTAGCCAAATATCCTTCATCGATAAGCTGAGAGGATTTCAATTCGAAAATAACGTTACCAATAACAGAATTAATAACCAACTGATCAGATAATTCCTTAGGTAAAGTACCAGTAGTTCCTATCTTATATTCTGCATTGAATGATGCTTTCAAAATTTTCGAAAGAACATTTGCTTTACTCTGTTGGCATTCATCAACAAGAACGCAATTATACTTATCAAAGAAACTCTTATCTTGTGTTTGTAAACTTTGCCAAGTAGAAATTAAAACTGGTAATCTATAAGTTGGTTTCTTACCAGAATACAATAGTTCAACAGAATCTTCAATATTATCCCAACCGTAATCAATAAAGTCAGTATACATCTGTTCTACGAGTGATGTATTAGGAACAATAAGCAATAAATGCTTCAATTTCTTCTTTTCAAGCAAATATCTGAAAATGCAATAAATCATCAAAGATTTACCAGAACCAGTGCAAGAAAGCAAAATACCTTTCTTGTTAGTCAAAGCTTCATAAACTGCCTTAAACTGATAGTCTCTTACATCGAATTTTTTTACATATCCATTGATAGTTTCTCTTAATTCATCCTTATCAATTTCATCAGTAAAATCATCGAAAAAATCCATTTTATACGTATATTTCTTAGTATCACACCACTTCATAAGGTTAGAAACTAACCCTATTGGAAGCAACTGTGTAATAGGAGAATAAACTCTGGTTTTACCGTCCCAGAGGTGATTTACATATCTTGGATTGAATCTATAACCTGGAGCAAATGCCGAAAAAAGGTTATTAATTTCATGATTTATTTCTTCGTCACAATGTAGCTGAGCAAAAGATTCGTTAGATTTTTCAATTACAATATCAACCATATTTTATTATTCTATTTATATTATAACAAATAAAATATAGAAATTTTCTGGTTATTGTAAATAAAATTTTACATTTATTCTGTTTATTTTATAAATAATGATAGAGTAGTGGTGTACTCTATCATAACAAACATAACAAATCGGAGTTATTATGTCTGATGAAATATTTATAGAAAACAAATGTAAAATTTGTGGTAAAGAATTTAAATCGCTAGATCCAATTGGAAATCATCTTAAACGTTATCATAATATAACATGTAAAGATTATTATGATAAATTTTATAAAAAAGAAAATGAAGGTTTTTGTAAAACTTGTGGAAAACCAACAATTTTCTTTAAATTACGATATGGTTATCAAACATTTTGTTCTAGTACATGTGCATCAAGAAATGAAGAATGGTTATTAAACCGCGAAAAAACATGTCTTAAAAAATATAATGCAAAAAATTATGCTGCATCTGTAGAAGGTAAAGAAAAAATAAAACATACAAATTTAGAAAAATATGGTGTAACTTGTACATTAAATACTGAAGAAAATATTAAAAAGAAAAAAGAAACCTGGATTAAAAATTATAATACTGATAACCCTGCAAAAAATACAATTATACAAGATAAAATAAAACAAACATGTTTAGAAAAATATGGTGTAGAAAACTATTCATTAAGTA
>Ga0326511_10003935_pt1 | contig 11907 bp, 15 predicted proteins | sample 0_2496_0518_D_FD_203701 | JGI IMG/M metagenome (GOLD analysis project Ga0326511, IMG submission 203701) | Bovine rumen microbial communities from UC Davis, California, United States - 0_2496_0518 | ecosystem: Host-associated > Mammals > Digestive system > Stomach > Rumen | place: USA...
CATCGGACTACCTCCATTCAAAACGTCTGACTGCGGCCCAAAACACGCACCAGTCCGTATCAGACGTACAAATATACAAAAAATGACCGTTGCAACATACAATACTATGTTATATTGTAGCAAGCATTTGCCTGTGTGGCAAATCCTTTTAAAAGAAAAACGGCAAATTCCCCTTATGCCTGTAAATATGATATAATGAGAGAACACAACGTTTCACGAAAGGAAGATTTCTCCATGTCCAAACAATACAAGAAACTGCAGCATAAGCTCGCCGAGCAGAAAAAACCTTCTGACGCGAAAAAGAAGCCGCAAAAAGTCGGCAAGGACTATTTCCTTGTCGCCGTCATTTTCTTCACGATCTTTATTGCCTCGGTCGGCTGGATGCAGTTTGACTGGCTTAACCGCGGTATGTACGTCCTGCTCGCAACCTCGATGATCCTCATGTACATTGACCGTCACGCCAAACTTTCCGACTCGACGCGCATCTACGTCAAACGGTTCAGCTCGGCGTCAATCGGTATCGCCGTCGCGCTCTTCGTCATCATTCTCTGGAACCAGTTCTTCGCCTGATCGCCTTGTTTCACAAAAAAGTGAATCCAAGCGCTTGACATTATTGTTTTTCCGGTGTATATTATGAAACATCGCAGGCAAAAGTGCATGTAAACCTGTTACATAACGACACATCGGAAATCCGATGATGGGAACAAGTACCTTTCGGACACAGTTTTCAGAGAGCTGCCATTTTGCTGCAAGGCAGCAGCTGTTGCGAAAGCGAATATCATCCCGGAGAAGTAAGGCTGAATTCATTAAGCCGCAACGGCCGCTCCCCGTTACCGGAGACGCGTATGTTTGTACGCTGTAAGTGCCCGACATCGGTCCGGGAATCTGGGTGGCACCACGGAAATTAAGCTCCGTCCCTTTACGGGACGGGGCTTTTTTATTTCATTTTAGGAGGAATCATTATGGAATCATCTGTCAATTTCGCCAGTCTGAAACGAAAACGGGATCTGCGCATCATTTTGCCGGTTTTTCTCGTCTCGATTATCGCCTGCATTGACCGCGTCAACATCGCTTATGCGAAACTGACGATGGAGCAGGAACTCACGTGGATTACACCGGAAGTCTTCGGGGCAGGCGCCGGCATTTTCTTCATGGGTTATCTCCTGCTTGAGATCCCCGGCGCACTCATTGCATCCAAATTCTCGGCGACGAAATGGATTGCCCGCATCATGTTCACGTGGGGTCTCGTCTGCATTTTCATGGCCTTCATGCATACAAAAACAGAATTCTATCTCTGCCGCTTCCTGCTCGGTGCTTCGGAGGCAAGTCTCTACCCCGTCATCTATTCCGTCCTGTTCCCGCAGTGGTTTACGGGCCGCGAACGCGCCCGCGCAACGTCGCTGATGCTGACGTCACTGCTGCTTTCGACGATTATCGGTGCTCCGCTCGCCGGTGTCCTGCTCAATACGTCAATCATCAGCCTGCACGGCTGGCAGGAACTCTTCATCCTTGAGGCTCTCCCGGCACTTGCATTTGCCGTCGTCTTTTTCTTCTTTGTCAAGGATCGTCCGGATCAGGTCAACTGGCTCACGGACGCCGAAAAGAAATGGCTCACGGATACCTGTGCCAAAGAACGCGCTGCAATGCAGAACGTCAAAAAATATACGGTTTGGCAGGCTTTCACGGATGTCAAGGTTCTGCGTCTCTGCCTCATTTATTTCCTCTGGATCATCGGTTTCTGGGGCTTCAACTTCTGGATGCCGACTGTCCTCAAAGGTCTTTCGGGATGGTCGACGCAGCTTCTGGGCGGCGCGATTGCCCTGCCGATGATGGCCGCCCTTATCGTTCAGGTTATCATCGGTCATACGGCGACGAAAACCGGTGACAAGGTCTGGCATGTATCGTTGACGCTTCTCGTCGGCGCCGTCGGTCTCGGACTCAGCCCGTTCGCTTCGGATATGTACACGGCACTCTTCCTCGTCTGCCTCTCCGCAATCGGCATTTACGCCGCGATGGGCGTTTGGTGGACAATCCCGACGACATTCCTCACGGGTCCTGCCGCAGCCGGTTCCGTCGCACTCATCAACTCCTGCGGCAATCTCGGCGGCTGGGTCGGCCCGTATATGATGGGTGTTGTCAAGACGTACACGGGCTCCTTTGACCTCGGCTACTTCCTCATGGCAGCCTTCATGTTCGCAGCAAGCCTGCTCGTCCTGACGATTCAGTACAACTTCTCCGGCAGCCGCAAAGATGCACCGGCTATCGAGTCGGCAGAAGAAGCCGAAACGGTACTCAATCACTGAGCCGCTTTCGGAAACATTTCGATTAATGACATATTAACCGCATAGAACAAGAAAGCCCCCGGTTCGTCCGGAGGCTTTCTTGTTCTTTCCCTATCCCGCGATCGACAGGACTACATCCTATAAAGGCATGCCGAGGTAAACGATGACTTTCCTACAGGTAAATTGACGCTCGCTGATCTCGGGTACCCGTAATGAAACATAAAAAACCGCTGTCGTCATAAAATGTGACAACAGCGGTTTTGGGAGAAACTCCGTTATTTCTCGTCCTTATGGGAAAGAGAAGCTGCAACCTTCAGACGTACGATTGCACGCTGGAGAGCAAGTTCTTCTTTCTGCAACGATGCACGCTGAGCAGCAGTCAACGGGTTTGCATGGAGCTCAGCCAGGCGTTTTCTGGCGCGCTCCAAGTCACGCTGAGCACGGTTGACGTCAATGTCAACCGGCTCCTCTGCCGACGTAGCAAACATGATGATCTTATCCGGCATGACTTCCATAAAGCCGCCCGAAACGGCGATGAGCTGTTCATCGCGTCCGTCAGCGAACTTAACACGCATTGCGTGCGGAACGATACCGGTAATCAACGGAATGTGGTGCGGCAGAATACCGAGTTCACCGTCCGATGCACGGACGATGGCCATCGCGATATCAGCCTCATAAACGACGCGGTCCGGAGTGACAATCTCTAGCTTCGTTGTTGCAACAGCCATCGATTATCCCTCCTTTGCAAGTTTCTTCGCTTTTTCAATCGCCTCGTCGATCGTGCCGACCATGTAGAATGCTGCTTCCGGCAGATCGTCGTATTTACCGTCAAGAATCTCTTTAAAGCCGCGAACCGTTTCTTTCAGCGGTACGTATTTACCCGGCGAGCCCGTGAACACTTCGGCTACGAAGAACGGCTGGGAAAGGAAACGCTGAATCTTACGGGCACGGGATACCGTCAGTTTATCTTCGTCGGAAAGTTCTTCCATACCGAGGATTGCGATGATATCCTGCAGTTCCTTATATTTCTGCAGAACGGCCTGCACGCGGCGGGCAACCTCATAATGGTCGGAGCCGATGATGTGCGGGTCAAGGATACGGGACGTCGAATCGAGCGGGTCAACGGCCGGATAAATACCGAGCTCGGCGATCTGACGCGAAAGAACCGTCGTTGCATCCAGATGGGTGAACGTACCTGCTGGAGCCGGGTCCGTCAAGTCGTCGGCCGGGACATAAACTGCCTGGACGGACGTGATGGAACCTTTCTTCGTGGACGTGATACGTTCCTGCAGAGCACCGATGTCGTTTGCGAGTGTCGGCTGGTAACCTACTGCAGACGGCATACGGCCGAGCAGTGCGGAAACCTCGGAACCTGCCTGAATGAAACGGAAAATGTTATCGATGAACAGCAGCACGTCCTGACCCTGTACGTCACGGAAATACTCTGCCATCGTCAGACCCGTCAGAGCAACGCGCATACGTGCTCCAGGCGGCTCGTTCATCTGGCCGTAAACGAGAGCCGTTTTGTCGATAACGCCCGACTCCGTCATTTCGGACCAGAGGTCATTACCTTCACGCGTACGTTCGCCGACGCCGGTGAATACCGAATAGCCGCCGTGCTCCGTAGCGATGTTGTGAATGAGCTCCATGATAAGGACCGTCTTGCCGACGCCTGCGCCGCCGAACAGACCGACTTTACCGCCGCGGGAATACGGGGCGATAAGGTCAACGACTTTGATGCCCGTCTCGAGGATGGACGTCGAAGTTTCCTGTTCTTCAAAAGAAGGAGCCTTGCGGTGAATCGGCCAGAAGTCCTTGTTGCCAACCGGTTTCGGGTTGTGGTCAACCGTCTTTCCGAGAACGTTGAATACACGGCCGAGGCACTCTGCACCGACCGGAACTTTAATCGGCGAACCCGTGTCATCGGCTTCCATGCCGCGCATCAGGCCGTCCGTCGAATCCATAGCGATACAACGGACAACGTTATCGCCGATATGCTGCATAACCTCGACAACGAGGTCAATTTCAATGTTGTCAGCTTTGCCCTGAATGGTGACTGCGTTGAGAATGGACGGCAGCTCACCTGCAGGGAATTCAATATCTACGACAGGTCCGATGACCTGTACGACTTTACCTTTTGCCAATGGTAAACCTCCTTATTTCAGGGCTTCAGCACCGCCCACGATCTCGGTAATCTCACGCGTAATACCGGCCTGACGTACTTTATTGTAGTGCAAGTTCAGTTTATTCATGAGATCTTCGGCGTTATCCGTTGCGTTGCTCATCGCGTTCATACGGGAACTGAGCTCGCTGGCCGCCGACTGCAGCATTGCGGCATAGATCGTCGTGAACAGATACTGCGGCAGCAGGAATCTCAAAACTTCGTCGGCAGACGGTTCATAAATGAACTCCGCCTGCGGCTTCTTGTCCGCTTTGTCCCCATCCTGTTTGCCGAGATTGACAAACGGGAGCAACTGTACGGCACGCGGCTCACAGTTGATTGCCGAGACAAAGTGGGTATAAACCATGTAGACTTCCTTGATGTCATGATCGATGAACTGATCGATCAGAGCCGTGGCTACCATGCGGGCATCCTCGACACCCGGTTTTTCGCTGATGCCGAAGAAGGAATCCGTCAGGTTATAGCCGCGGAAATGGAAATAGTCACGCGCTTTGCGGCCGACCGTAATAAACGTCGTGTTATTCTTATCTTCGATAAGAGTCAGCGCTTTCTTGCAGGCATTGCTCGAGTATGCGCCGGCGAGACCTTTATCTGCTGCGATGCAGAGGATCAGGCGTTTACCGGTCTCATGCTGCTGAAGCAGCGGATGCGTCAGGTCGCCGGAAGCATGTGCCGCAACGTCCATAACCGCTTCCTTAACTTTTTCGGCATAAGGACGGTTTGCGATAGCCGCCTCCTTGGCATGACGCAGACGCGAAGTTGCGACCATGTCCATGGCATTGGTGATCTGCTGGATGTTCTTGACACCTTTGATGTGGTGACGAATGTCCTGTAAGCTCAAATCGAATCACCTCACCTTATGCTTCAGCCTTTTTCTTCTTGTCTTTCGTCTCCTGAATACGATACGGTACCGTGTTCTTGTAGGAGTCGATTGCGCGGGCAATCTCGCCTTCAAGAGCATCGTCGAGTTTCTTCTTCTGAAGAATGCTTTCGCCAATTTCCGGATGTTCCGTCTGCATGTACGAAATGAGACCTTTCTGGAAATCAACGACTTTTTCGACCGGGATGTCCATCAGGAAGCCTTTAACGGCTGCAAAAATGGAAACAACCTGATCCTCAACAGCCATCGGGGAATACTGCGGCTGTTTCAGCGTCTCAACCATGCGGATACCGCGGTCGAGCTGTGCTTTCGTGGATTTATCCAGGTCGGAACCGAACTGTGCGAACGCTGCGAGTTCGCGGTACTGAGCAAGGTCGAGACGCATCGTACCGGAAACCTGTTTCATCGCTTTGATCTGGGCACTGCCGCCGACTCGGGATACGGAAAGACCGACGTTGATAGCCGGGCGTACACCGGAGTTGAAGAGGTCCGTCTCCAGCATGATCTGACCGTCCGTGATGGAGATAACGTTCGTCGGAATGTAAGCGGAAACGTCGCCGGCCTGCGTCTCAATGATCGGCAGAGCCGTGATGGAACCGCCGCCGAGCTCGTCGGAGAGTTTGGCTGCGCGCTCGAGAAGACGGGAATGTAAGTAGAAAACATCGCCCGGATAAGCTTCACGTCCCGGCGGTCTTCTCAGAAGCAGGGACATTGCACGGTATGCAGCTGCATGCTTCGTCAAGTCATCGTAAATGCAGAGGCAGTGTTTGCCTTTATGCATGAAGTACTCTGCCATAGCCGTGCCGGCATACGGAGAGAGGTACTGCAGCGGTGCGCTGGCGGCAGCCGTAGCAGCAACGACGATCGTATAGTCCATGGCGCCGTGCTCTTCGAGCGTTTTGACGACACGGGCAACGGTCGAAGCTTTCTGGCCGATTGCAACGTAAACGCAGATGCAGTTCTGGTCGTGCTGGTTAATGATCGTGTCGATTGCGATAGCCGTTTTACCGATACCGCGGTCACCGATGATCAATTCGCGCTGGCCGCGACCGATCGGTACGAGAGCATCGATTGCTTTGATACCGGTCTGCAGCGGTTCTTTAACGGATTTACGATCGGCGATACCCGGAGCTTTAATCTCGACCGGGCGCGTCTCCGTCGTGTCAATGTCGCCTTTGCCGTCGATCGGACGACCGAGAGCATCGACAACGCGGCCGACCATGTTTTCACCGACCGGGACCTGCATGATACGACCCGTACGTTTGACCGTATCGCCTTCTTTGATTGCCGTATCGTTACCTAAGATAACGGCACCGACATTGTCCTGTTCAAGGTTCAGGACCAACCCATATGCTTCGTGTCCGAAATCAAGCAGCTCGCCTGCCATAGCCTTATCGAGGCCGTGGATATGGGCGATACCGTCACCGATTTCCAGGACCGTACCGACGTCATTGACATCAACATCTTCCTGATAATGAAGAATCTGATTCTTAATGATCGCGGTAATATCTTCCGGTTTCATTTTCATATTTCGCTGTCACCCCATTGTGCCTTAATGTGCCAGTAAGCCGTTTGCAAGATCGCGTAAGCGGGTTCTGACGCTGCCATCCATACGACGGTCACCCATCTGTACGATAATACCGCCGATAATCGCTGGATCTTTGTGGAGGCGGAAACGGATCTGTTTACCCGTTACGCTCTCCAGCTTGTCTTTCAACTGACTCTGCTGTTTCTTCGTGATATCCTGCGCCGTCGTCACGTCGGCAACGACGATGCCGCGCTCTTTATACGAAAAGGCACGGTACTGGTCTTCCAGGGCGTCAAAAACATGAACGCGGTGTTTATCGACCAGCAGGAGCAGCAGATGATATACGACCGGAGAAAGTTCACTCTCGAAAACTTTCTTCAGCAGGTCTTTTTTGGCCTTGACATCGATCTGCGGATTGTCCAGAAACTCCGTGAAATTGGCGATACCGTCAAGATTCTCACGAATAAGCTGCAATTCCTTGCCATACTCGACAAGCTTGTTCTGTTCCTGGGCAATCTGGAAGACTGCCTTGGCGTATCTGCGTGCAAGCTGTACGTTTAGCATGAGAAATCACCAATCTTTTTCTTGTCAACGCGGGAGAGGAAGTCGCCGACGAGGCGCTCGTTGTCTTCCGTATTGATATTTTTTGAGATAATCTTGCTGGCAGCGGCAATCGAAAGCTCGACAACTTCCTTGCGGAGCTGTTCTTCGGCACGCTCATGATCGCGTTCGATCTCAGCCTTGGCCGCCTTTTTCATGCGGTCGATTTCCGTCTGCGTTTCCTTCAGTTTTCTTGCACGTTCTTCCGCGGCGCGGCGACTGGCTTCATCAACGATCTGCTGAGCCTGCTCACGAGCACTGTTCAGCTTGTCCTGATACTCTTTGAGCGTTGCCTGTGCGGCAGCGGCATCGGCATCAGCGCGGTTGATGTTGGCGGCAATCGTATCCTGACGTTTCTTGAGCATGCGGACAACCGGCTTGTAAGCAAAAGCGCGGAGAAGACCGGCGAGGATCAGGAAGTTCAGGACCTGCGCTAACAACGTAGCATTAAGTTCTATCAATTGCTATGCCCCCCTTTGCTGCATATCCCCCAGGCAATCTTATTTGATCAGCGGGTTAGCGTAGAGCATGATCAGGGCAATAACGGTCGCAATGATAGCCATGGACTCGATGAGGCCGACGGAGATCAGGGTGTTCGTGAAGAGCGTGTTCTTAGCTTCCGGCTGGCGCGTAATACCTTCAATGAAGCGGCTCGTTACGAGACCGTCGCCGAGGCCGGCGCCGATTGCTGCGAGACCCATCGTAATACCTGCACCGATCAGAGCAGCTGCTACCATAATTGCGTTTTCCATGAAAAAATCCTCCTTAAATGTACATTGAAAAATACTTGGTCTGCTTATTGCAGAAAAAACATTACATCAAAGAACCAAATACTCAGGCATCTTCGTGTTCATCTTTAACGGCTACGGCAAGATATGCCATCGACAGCATCGTAAAGATGAAGGCCTGAACTCCGCCAATGAAAATACTGAACGCCAGCCAGACAACTGATGGGATCGGCATCCAGATCGGCATCAACTTGAGCAGGATGATGATGAGAATCTCGCCTGCCAGGATGTTACCGAATAGACGGAAGGACAACGTGATCGGCTTTGCGACTTCCTCGATGGCGTTAATGATAACAAACGGGGCAACCGGCTGGAAGAAGTGCTTCAGATAAGCACCGCCTTTAAAGTGGAAGCCCAGCATATGAACCATAACGATGACGAGGAGAGCAAGCCCAAGGGTGGTGTTCAAGTCATTTGTCGGCGAGGCCAATGTTGGGACAAGTCCCAGCCAGTTGGACACGATCAGGAACAGGAACAGCGATAAGACGAATGGTTCGAGGAACTCACCGCGTTTTCCCATCGTGACCGATGCCTGCGTGTGAAGCCAGTTGACAATGATTTCGACAACATTCTGCCATCCGGACGGAACGAGCTTCATGTTGCGCGTTGCGATAATCGAGATAAACAGGACGATCGCCATTGTCAGCCACGTCATACACAGGGTCTCCCAGTTAAAGGTCAAGCCGGCATACGTTACGATTTCGCGAACACCGATTTCATGCATAACCTTTACCTCCCTTGGGGGCATAACCCCCTGCGAACTACTACGCTTTACCGGAATATCTGCTGTAACGGATGAATGTCCACATTGCCGTCACATAGAACAAAAGGAATCCCGCCGCGGTAACGGCAAAAACACGCACAGAAATCTGCGCTGCCGCCAGCAGCACCGAAAAACAGATCGCGAGCCTCAGGATCAATCCCCAAAGCATCTGCTTCTTGGCGGCGGCTTCCGAGAGTTCGGCGCTCTTCCAGGTACGGTAGACGAGCGTGACGATACACGCGGCAGCAGCCATATAACCGATCAGCAATGCTCCGATCAGGACGGCCTGTCCTGTGATAAATAACAGGATAACAGCCAACCCTGTGATGATCGTAAGGCCTTTCCCCATTCTTCGGATAAATTCCGATAAAAAAGATCTCATATTCCTCCTCCAACGGCAGCGCGAGCCGTCGTCGTCGTTGAATATCGGCTCGGCAAGAAATCTGCGACGGTACTCCTTACCTCAGTTTTTCCATTTCGACGAACGACGGGATTATTCCTTCTGCAAAAGAAGAAAAAACCCGATAAATTTCTACGAAATCCGTATATAGCTCGTCGAAATAGGTTGAATTTATGATAGCATAAAGTGATATATTAACTATTTATGCTGGTCAGTCGCAATGTCTATTATATGCGATTGATTTTGATATGGCAAGGGTTTCACCGAAAAAGATAGCGATTCTTTCCGTTCCCGTCAGGAAAGGAATGTACCGTGTTTCAGCTGGCGGTAGATCGAATAAATCGAGCCCGGAAAACCAATAAGAATACCGACAAGCTTGCCGGCATATTTCCAGCCGAAAAAGTCATCGACGACGCTGCCGAGGAAGAGGCAGATCCCGACAAACACGACAAAATAAATGCCGACACTGCCCAAAAGCGAAAACGCTTTCAATGCCTGTTTGACGCCTTCGCCTTTCTCCTGTTCCCAGGGATTGTATGTCGGCGGCTTCGGTACCTTCGGCTTGTTTTTCTCACGGGGATCCTGTAAATCGGACATAGGACCTCTCCTTTCGTTACGGTTTGCATTTACTCTTATTATATCATATTCAAGCGCAGTTCAGGCAAAAGAAAAGCCGCTGCAGAAAACAGCGGCGGATTTTGAACGGAACGTCAGGCCTGTGCTTCGACTTTCCCGGTATCGCTTTCGGCTGAGGCGGCGTCAAGTCGTTTCATCGCGCGCGGATGACGCAGGCAGAAAACGGCAAGACCGATGACGAGAAAAACGGCACAACGGCGCAGATAAACGCAATGCCGAAAAGGAACATCGGCCAAAAGCCGCTTTTGAGCGCGATGCCGAGCACGAAGACCGCGAGCGAAAGCGCAATCAGCAGCGACAGGATCGAAAGGCGAAAATCCCGCCGTCGGGTTATTGTAGACGCGCAGTCCGATCGTGACGGGATAAACGGCGTGCAGCGCGTCATCCGGCTTCATTCCGATACCCTCGATGAGTTTCTGCGCCACGCCGACATGAAACGAGCGGTTGATCTCCCACGAGTCAAGGGGCGCCGCGCCGCCGACCGTATTGTTGACGTTATTGATCGTCACGGCGACCGATGAACCGCGCCCCCAGTTTGATGTCATGCGAAAAATCGCGCGGGATTTCCAGTGCGGCATAGGCGGAACTGTCCGAGAGTGCCATTTCTTTTTCTTCGGCCGATGTCACATAGCCGACGATCTGAAATTTTTCGGAGTCGTTATACATCGAAATGAGCTGACGCGAAGCCGAGCTCTGATCCTGATCGTAGATGACGATCGGGATTTCCCGGACGACGTTCTGCTGATAAATCAGACCGAAAATACAGACATAAAGCACGGGCAGAAGCAGTACGATCAGGAGATCCGGCACTTTCCCCTGACAGCAGAATGTTTTCCACCCGCGCCGGATAATCGCACCGAGTGTCATCCGTCATATCCTTCCAGGCGGAACCGCATGCCGGGGCGGAGTTTATCCGAGTTGACCTAGACCTTGACGTTGAACGTGATAATATCGGTGTCCTTGCCGCGTTCGCTCATTGCACGTGTCGCGGCAAAGTCCGCCTTTTTGCTGATATCCGTGATAATCCCCGTGACTTTCGTCTTGTCATCGCGGCCGATGAGCGTCACTTCCTGATTTAACGCGTATTGCGAGAGCTCGGTTTCCGGCACTTTGATGTCAACCCAGTTGTCCGTCGGGTCCTGAATCGCGACGAGCTCAATCTCGAGAATGGCAGCATAGCGCAGAGCGGGATCCTTATCCTGAAAACTCTCATCGGCAATGGCAACGACACGATCCATAAGATCGTTGACGATCGCCTGAAAAATTTTCTCTTTACTCGGAAACAGATGGTAAATACTCCCCGACGTCACGCCCGACTCCGAAACGATCTGGCGGATCGTCGTCTTTTTATATCCCTGTTTGACCATCAATTCCTTGGCCGTCTGCAGGATTTTGCGGCGTACCCGGTCGATGTTCTCGGACATATCATTCTGCCCTTTGTAAAAAACATTAGAACATGTTTTAAATTGTATTCTAATTATACTCCATCATATGAGAACGGTGAATTCGAAAAACGGACAAAGAAAAAACACGGAAGGAATTTTATCCTTCCGTGTTCAAACAGGTCAAGGTTTATGCTTTTTGTTCCTGAAACGGCTCCGGGCGTCTTTCCGTGAACCCATAATGATAGAGGATCGCCTGGATGATACGCGGCGAAGCCAAGCCGTCACCGTACGGGTTGCAGGCTTCGGCCATGCGGTTGTACTCCGCCGGATCCGTCAACAATTCTTTTGCTTCGTTATAGACGCGGTCGCGGTCTGTGCCGATGAGTTTGACCGTTCCTGCGGCGACGGCTTCCGGGCGCTCCGTCGTGTCACGCAGAACGAGAACCGGCTTTCCGAGGGCCGG
>Ga0326511_10003936_pt1 | contig 11906 bp, 11 predicted proteins | sample 0_2496_0518_D_FD_203701 | JGI IMG/M metagenome (GOLD analysis project Ga0326511, IMG submission 203701) | Bovine rumen microbial communities from UC Davis, California, United States - 0_2496_0518 | ecosystem: Host-associated > Mammals > Digestive system > Stomach > Rumen | place: USA...
GACATCAGTTGCGAGAATACAGTATTTCCGACATTCATATCCTGTGCTATCTTATATATGAGACAGTACAAAGATACAAAATCAAATCGAAAAATTTTAAAACCGCTGTATCTCATTGATAATTAGGTATTTAGTAAACATTCCGGAAAATTTAACCGGACACTAGTGATGCCAATTATTGTCTGTGATTAATGTTTGAACTCCTTCTATTGAATTTCCTTTAATTACCACCCCTACTATCATCCCTAATGCAACCAACAAAAATGGAACAATATTCCATAGTAGATAAGGAATAAATAGCGTCTTTATTCTTCTATTTAATTTCTCTTTGTAACCTTCCCAAGACCATTTTTGAAAATTGATAAAGAATAGAAATCCTGAGATAAAAAAGAATGTTGGAACAGCAATATGTGTCAGTACATGTGACATTAATATTCCTACGACATTATAAATCCCATGCCAAGAAATCAAACTAAAATCGGCTTCAATAAGGTTGATAACGTTTGGATTCATGTGAATGAAAATAACCATTATTGCCATAGGAAATCTCAACAAATCGATAGTTGTTGACTGAAGTTTGACGGAATCCATTCCGTAGCCTTGATTACTATTGTTCATGATTTCTGGACAAGAAAGATTCTAATTCTGTTGAGTAAGAAAACATCAATGAAAAGGATTTAACGAAGTCGCAACTATTCTGACAGCATTTATATAATGATCATAATACCTACGAAATATGCTACAATGCTTAACATAGCTCAACGGCCAATACAACAATAGGAATACAGATGACAACACTATCCGCCCATCCTTTATCGTTCTAAAAAACAACTTATTCCTAATCCCCTTTAATTGTATTATATATTGACTATCAACATTAGGCTGCAATGCATAGTCAAAACCTCTAAACAAAAGACGCAATATGAACACCATCAAGTCAACATAATTAGCTTGGTCGACATATCCACATATCTCTGACAAAATAAAGCAATAGCTATATGAAAAAAAACTAACATTCTTCACTTTATTCATAATAGAGCCTTCATTGTCGCAATACTGATAAGTTACTTCAGGAACAAATGCCATTTTTGTAGTACAACGATATAAATGAAACGACCATAATATGTCTTCCTGCAGCACTCCTTTAGCAAAATGCAAATTATTATCTTCAATAAGAGTCTTACGGATTAAAACATTCCAAGACGTCATTGGAAGAATGTCACGCAAATATAAAGAGAATATTTTATGAGAGTCACCTAAGAAAAGAGGAATCAAATTACTCTTCACTTTTAATCCTCCACCCAACTTATCATGAAAGAAATTACCTAACACTACTTCAACATCATGATGAATAATAGTTTGTTCCATCAACAACTGTATGCAATTCGGCATAATAAAATCATCCGAATCCAAAAAGAGGATGTATTGTCCTCTTGCCTCAGCCATACCTGTATTACGTGAAGCAGAAGGACCAGAGTTTACCTGATGTTCAAGAAACACAAAAGTAATGTCGGATTTTTCACGTATTACTATCTTTCTTGCAAGATCCATACTACGGTCGGGCGTACAATCATCAACCAAAATACACTCTAATTCTGAATGATTGTACGTCTGTCTCATAACAGATAAAAGAAAACGTTCTATATACTTTTCAACCCTATATACTGGAACAATAATAGATATCTGTACATTTTTCATACAATATAGATTTTTATCATACTGACACTCAAGTTTATATCTATTTCAACAACTAAAAGAACTATAATATAGAACGAAACTTTATGTACAAATTAGGTATATAGCGAAATAATAAAGAAACCATTATCTGCTTTACATTTGCAGAGAAAAGAAATTCCCTCGGAGGTATTTTGTCTTTAAGATCATTCACTATCTCTCTTCTATTTGCACAAAGCTGCTCATTATGAGAAATACACCATAAGCCATAAGAAAAAGAACTGAATATATTATCCATCAGCTTCTGTTCTACATCAGGATGCTTAGCATTTCCTACACCTCTCAAGTTCCACAAAGCAGCTAATGCACTGTTTAAATTCAACATTTTCTCAAAATTCATAGAAGAGGTAAATGATCCACTATGCAACCTATAGTAGTATAACTTAAATGAAGTTTTCACACAATGATTGGCTTTTAAATAACATTCTTGACAGAACAAGGTGTCTTCATACCAAAAAGGTTTAAAATCTATTTTATGAATAAGCAAAAATTCACGTTTTATCAACATCCGCCAAATATAACACTCATACGGAGACAAATCTTCGCAGAAGGCCTCAGCTCCTGTCTTCTCAATCGCACTATAATCCTGCACCATATGAATAACATCTTCTGACATTTCAGGATCATTGAATCTGATATAATCCGCCATCAGAATATCTATCCGGGAACCTATCAAATGCTTAATTAGGACCGAAAGACTATTATCTATTAAGATATCATCTGGATCCATAAAGTAAACATATTCACCAGTAGCTTTATTAAGCCCCGCATTGCGGGCTACTGAAACACCTTGATTAATCTGATTTATGACAATGATATTATCGTGCATCCGAATCATATCACCAACCACTCCGAAACTATCGTCAGGAGTACCGTCATTAACCAAAATGACTTCAAAAAAACTATCTTCTAGTCCTTGTGCATAAATTGATTCCAAACATTTACTTATATATTTCTCTGCTTTGTAAACCGGGATGATTATACTTAACCATTTCATATTTTGAGCGAAATAATTTTAAAAAAAAGTGATGTATTTCTTGACAATTCTTCTAGCAACCATCAAATAGTATGAGATTGCCGAAGGTATACAAAGTAATGTAAAAACATATAAACGCTTAAGAAGGGGAACTCGCTTACACGACAAATAAGAATACCATGTTTCCCTCATAATGCGTCTACACTTTATAGAAACCGTTTTTTCATTCTCACTTCCCCATCTCCATACAAAAGTTTTTAAACTTAGTAAATGCCAGTATAGGGATTTAAGGAGATGTCCACTCACAAGTTTATTATTATTTAATATTTCATTATAGTTTCTGTAATAAATATCCGTAATAACCTTTAGAAAAGAATACCAATAATCACTCTTATGTGTCGCAGAACTCTTCCTTTGCATCCAAAAATAGAACTCATGTTCAACAAAAACAGCATATTCTAAGCGTACGTAAATCCTACTATTGTAATCAACATCCTGAGCTATAGGATAATTTCGTGCAAAAAGTCCTTCTATCAAAGATCGCCTGTACAATTTATTCCAAACAACATACACTAGGCCTTCATCTCCTACCCCGAACACTTGCTCTGTTGAGAGGATTCGATAATTTAAATCAAAATTAAAATGAGTATCTTCATCAAAATACTCCGTTGGCTTATATTTACACATAGCAAAACCACACTGACTATTCTGTTTGAGTGATTCGTACATACATTTAATCATGTCGACATGAATGTAGTCATCACTATCAACAAACATAATGAAATCACCTTTGGCTATCTTCTGCCCAGTATTTCTTGCAGCCCAAAGTCCTTGATTTTCCTGATGTATAACTACGCACCGACTATCACTTTTTGCATAAGTTTCACAAATATCACCCGACCCATCGGTAGAGCCATCATCCACAAGAATTATCTCTAGATTATTATATGACTGCGCTGAAATAGATACTAAACAATGCTCCAGGTACAACTTAACATTATAAACCGGAACGATTACACTAACTAAAGCATTATCCCCCATATGATTATTCATTTATTTGAAAGCACATAATCACGTAAACCATAGATATCTAGCCATCTAGACATTATAATAGATAGACGACGAGTTGCAGCAAACTCACGCGCCTTTCGGCCCATCATCTTACGTTCTGCTTTATGGGTAATCATCCATTCAATCTTTTCAGACAGGTCTTTAACATCACCATTCTTAGCTAACAAACCCGTTACACCATTTTGGATAATCTCACGAGGGCCATTAGGACAATCTAGAGAAACACAAGGAACACCACAAGACATCGCTTCAACCAACACCAATGGTGACGCTTCATGTTCTGAGCAAAGTACCAACATCTCGCTACGCTTGTATTCATCAAAGATGGCTTTAGTTGGTTCATGAATGACAACACGTTCATCTAATTTCATCTCTACTATCTGACGTAGTAAATTCTCTTTTTCGTTACCTTCGCCAAAAATATCCACATGCCAATCAGAATATTTGTTGGCAATCATTGAAAAAGCTGTTATCAATCGGTCAATACGTTTCTCGTGATTAAAACGACCAACAAAAATAATACGGCCTGGATCTTTAGGAACATCATCAATGATATCAGGATAAAACGTAACAGGATTTGGAACAACTGTAACTTTGTTAAAATGCTTTCGCCACCCACGTGCATCGTATTCTGTTAGTACAACCAATTGGGCACATCTATCCAAACTTTTCAATGTTTGACGATAATACAGCTGAGTAAATTTTGTTTTCAACCATCCCTCTGATGTACCCACTTTTCGCATAACATAGTCGTATGTATTATGAAACTCTGAAATCACAGGCACAGGATTAACAGAATCAATCACTGCCCCTATCAATGTTTGCCAATCAGAAGCTAACACAACCACTTCGGGTTTAAATTCGTTAACAATTGAGCGTAGATTATTCTTAAACTTTTTTTTCAAACGGAAATATAGATACAGATGTTTGAGAGCAGAATACCTAGACAAGGTAAAGAAACGGCAATCCAGATCTAGATATTGTACAGACGGATGTAGTCCATAAGGGAGAGGATGATTACCCTGTTCATAACTGACAAGCATCATCTGATGTCCTTCATTAGCCAAATAATTTGCCTTATCGGTAATGACGCGTTCTGCACCTCCGACTAATGCAAAAGACCGATGTATAATAAGTATCCTCATTCCATTTGTTTATTTTTTAAATTTCCAAGGTAAAAATGACACCTCTGCCTTACGAATTAATTTCTGTCCAAAGATCTTCACTAAAAAGGCTCGACTACGATAATAGACTTTTGCCTTTGGGGAGAACCATGAGTTTTGATAATGATGAATTGCATATGTATATGGTGTTATCTCAACCTCTCGAGAGTCAAATACCTTAGGAGAAAAGAATACGTCATTGAATTCCAACACTTCTTTTTGCATGTCCAAATTTCTTATATTTATACTATCTTCTAAAGAAAGTACCCTAACAGGTTTAATTTTCTCAATCTGACGAATCATAATATCCGGTACGGTCTGAATATTCAGGCTTCCATCTTCGTTGATAAAAGGGCGGTTATAATAATAATCCAAACATGCTTTAATCCAATCGCATCCCTTTTCTGCCCCCATAATGGCAGCTTCTGGTGTCTGCGCCTTTTCTGCACCAATAAAATAAGGAAGATCTAGTAGATCATCAAAACATCTAAGAACTTCGACATCTGAATCCAAATAAATACCACCATAGTTATACAAAGCATAAAAGCGGATATAATCTGCGGCGAAAGCATACTTTTTCTTTTCGAATGCTTGTTTAACCCAAATTGATGAATCTATATCAAAACGATTAGTGTCCCAAAGAATCACCTCATACTCTGGAAGGATTCTTTTCCAAGAAGCCAAGCATCTTGTAATTTTTTGTGGATAAGGATCGCCACTTAGCCAACATAAATGTATAATTTTAGGTATCATTATTATATAAGAGCAATGTTAAATACTAATAATTGCTGCAAAGATAAAACAAATTAATGAAATCTCCAAATAAAAATGGAATATTATTCCTTAAGAGACATAAACAATCTTATCCATTGTGGCATAATCCTTGAGTCCTTGTATCGGGCAGACGATAACATTCCTTCACGACCCATTTTAACACGGAGATCATAATTATTCATTAGCAGGCATACTTTTTCCGCAAACAATTCTAAATCACGATTACCTACAACAAAACCATCAACACCATCGCGGATAATATCATGAGGTCCATACGGGCAATCAAAGGCCACTACTGGTATCCCACAACTCATAGCTTCAGGTAACACCAATCCAAAAGGTTCGAAAAGTGATGTTAAAAGTAAAATAGAACTTTCACAATACTTTTCAAATATTGCAGAAGTGGGATGATATACTTTGATATTACTGTTCATTTTATCTATAGCATTAATTATAGACTCTTGTTCTTCACCAAAGCCCCCGTAAATATGTAATTCCCAATCAGGAAATCTTTGATGTACAATAAACCATATTCTTAAAAGACTACCTATATCTTTCTGACGGGAAAAACGACCTACAAAAATTGCTATTTTGTTTTTACAGTTGCTGTACCTTCCTGTGTCATTTAAATGAACGATATTGGGTATAACACAAACATTCTTTGTTACCTTTCTCCATTCTAACGCATCGCCATTTGTCAAAGCTACAACCATCTTTGCATACTTAACATTCCGATTAAGTAGTTCAGATTTTACAAAAGAAAAACACCCATCAGACAAATACCGATGAACAATATACGACGAATGAGACTCAAAGACTAATGGTACATTCCCCTTTGCCGCAGTTATTCCAGAAATCAATTCTGTACGCGCAGTAAGAATAATATCCGGTTTTACTATATCCATATATATTCGCAGTCTATCAACAAATAGTTTTTTTAGTTTCCATTTTTTTATCAGTCGATAAATACCACGATAATCATACTGCTGATGAAACCTTATATCAAAATCATTATAATGAACTTTTTCGCTAATTGGGAAAAGAATTGGATGTGAACCCTGATTGACTGTCACGAGATGTACATCATAGCCATAATTATCAGCAAAATAATTTGCCTTATCAACTAGAATTCTTTCTATCCCGCCCCATATTGCTAATGCATCAGTAATATACAATAATCTCATATCGTAGGCTTAATTATATTATCATCACCATCCTCATAATGATCTTTCTTAAAGAAAATACGAGAGATACCCTTACCTTGAATTTTGACATGCTGAATAAAACTCTGCCAAAGAGATTGTGAGCCAATAGTTCCATAACCCGTAACAGGACGGGCCTTACGATTATACAAGAACGCTATTTTTCCAAATGGCTTTAATGATAAAGCCAAAGAGCCATCTTCACCACGTCGGATGTCCGTTCGAATTGTTACCTGACGAGCGTAATCGGCATTAAATGCGAACACCATTCCACGGACACATAATTCAGGGCGTTTAAAATGCTGAACGAACAAAAACATATCACGGATCATCTCAAAAAGGAACAAGCCAAACTGAGAATGATTATCATCAGGGAAAAAACTCCAAAATGAACTGACACAAGAAACATTTGGCTTTGACAACTTTGTCATCATCAAATTAACATACTGCGCAGGATAGAATGTATCAGCATCTATACAGAAATGATATTTTCCCTTTGCATGATCTAATCCACACTGACGGGCAAAACCTGGACTCTGCTTCGTTTCATTATAATATGGAAGACCTAAACGTTTATATACTTCCTCTGTCCTATCTTTAGAATTATTGTTAACACCAAGAATCTCTATTGGCAAATCTGTTTGAAGTTCACTCAAAGACCACAAACATGCTGCCAATCTTTTTTCTTCGTTGTAAGCAATAACAACGACAGAAACTATAGGAATTTCACTCTGTCTTTGAGCAAGATTGCTTTTTATCTCGTCAAGGAGAAAAACAGGAATCTCATCAAGAGTTTTACCGTATATAGTCAGATATTTATCGTACCAACTTGCCATGAATGCTTGTTTTGTGTGCAAAGATAAGCATTTTTCATCAAATTTCCAAATTTTAGATCGTTTTTTTAATTTTACCAATGCATAAAATAACAAATACACATAATAATGATGGTATTTTTCCTATAACATATAGTAATTGATTCTTAAAACGAGATTGCCGGAATGAACATATTTGCTGCCAAGTAGCCGGATGCCTCATTAGTGATTTTATTTCACTATTTGTAATAAAAGGAATAATCGTTTTACGTCTTTTCAAAATAGCACAAGCAATATAGAAATCTGTCATCGCGATGCTGTAACAACGATTAGAGAAATATTTTTTATTACATAATAAAGCGGAAGTACTCTTAAGATGTTCTATTGCATCAACATTTCGCATTACTTCAGTTTTTGATATGTTTATTCGTTCTTGATAATGCGAGAGAGAATTTTCCCTACATATATAAATATAAGTAATATCAGGAAGCAAAACAGCACGAGAAACAAGCGTTACCAAATCAAAAGTAAAGACCAAATCTTCCCAGTAATTTACATCAATAAAACGATGATGATTTACTCTAAGAATGCCTGTCTTTACGATGAAATTACATGCCGAAGCCTGAATACCTGCATATTTACGATAGGCAAAACTTGCCAATTCGTCTTTACCAATCAATTGTTTGGATGGGTATTGATAAACTGTCTTTTTACCAGAAGTCTCTATCTTCTGATATGATCCGAACACAATCTCTGCATCATATTTTCGGGCATTCTGCATTAACAATTCAATAGTATTCTTGGCTATTGTATCGTCCGAGTCCATAAAATACAAGAACTCTCCTCTTGCCTCATCTATTATCTGGTTTCTAGAAGCAGAAGCTCCGAGTTTTTGGGAATGAGAGATTATACGAATATCATCGCGTCTGTAGTGTGCTGACACAATATAGTCAATCACATCAAAAGTACCGTCATTACAACAGTCATCAACCAAGATAAACTCAATATAAGGGTATGACTGAGCTAACGCAGACATCAAAGATGTCCGGATACAACTAACAGAGTTGTAGATTGGAATGCCTATTGTAACATCGTATTGCTTCATTGCGGTTTTAATTCTTCAAATAAATACTTCCATTGTAGGCCAATCCTATCAATATCATATTGAGAGGCCGCTTTCTGGGCATTCGCTCCAATCCGTTTTCGGAGTTCAACATCAGAAATCAAAAGCATCACCTTATCTGCAAAAGCATTAATATCAAATGGAGGAATAAGGAATCCTGTCTCACCATCAAAAATGATAGAACGAGGACCATTCTCACAATCAAACGCTACAACAGGAATTCCACATGCCATTGCTTCGATTATGACCAATCCAAAACCTTCGAATCGAGAAGGAAGAACAAAAACAGAACTAGAAAGATACTCTTTCTTTACATCTGATATTGGTCCATAAAGATGGCAATGATGCGGATTAACACCTAATTCAACCATCTGTTTTTGATATGGTTCTTTTTCGCCATTTCCATATATATCTAATGACCATTCTGGGTATTTTTTTTCTATAATAGCCCATGCTTGCAACAACATATCATTACCTTTATCATATGCATAACGACCTATTGATACGACACGTTTTGCAGACAAATCACCTTTGCCATCAATATAAAATGGAAGAGCATCCGGAATCTTCACTATATCATTAATTTCTGGCCAGTCGTTTAGAGCACTATTCGTCAAAACTACCATTTTATCCAATCGTTTAAGATGCCCCAATAAACTATTCATCCATAATCTTGCAAACAATCGTTTTATGGTATTAGAATGATTACCATCATAATTACGGTAATTAGCCCTATTTACATGCAGCTCGCCGATTTTTAAGCTTCCATCACTTATTCCTGTCAGAAAATTAATCTCGCGTCGCAAAGTACTTATAGTAAAATCCGGAAGAATACGCATCAAATCGGCCTTAAGCATCTTTTTAAAACGACGTTGTTTGCGAAAGTAAGCAAATACTTTCTGTGAAAAAGTCAATCGCCACAACTCTTCAAAGTTCAGTTCATAATTAATAATCTTAACCTTATCTGAAATAGGAAAGAAGCATTCTCTCCCCCTCCCTTCTGTTACAATTATTGTTACATCATAGTCTAATTGTTCAGCAAAGTAATTGGCTTTTACTGACACAACTCGTTCAACACCACCTGCAGAATATAACGCTGGTGTACACATGACTATTTTATATTTTGTAGAATCCATCATTTCTGATTTTGATTACAAAGATACAAATTATTAAGCAAACGCACACAAGATTTGCAAAAATTAATAATTTTGAAAGAAAACAACGCTAATTTTTGGATATATCAACGTTATTTCGTATTTTTGCCAAAAATATAAATATGAAGGTTCTGTTTTTGATTTTTCACGGATTCGACCCAAACAATGGTATCAGCAAAAAGATATCATATCAAGTTGACGCCTTAAAAAAGTGTGGTACAGACGTTCATCTGTGCTATATGGATGAAACAAAAACAAAGAAAAGATTAATTGATGACAAAGTAATTGCTGACTATGGCAATAGTTCATTAAGTAAAATACTCAAAAGAATCGATTTTTCTTCTATTATAAAATATGTAAAAGACAACAATATAGAGTTTGTGTATATCCGTTCTAATCATAATGCTAACCCATTCACTATTAATATGGTAAAGCGTATGAAAAAGTACGGAGCCAAAGTAGTTATGGAAATCCCAACATATCCGTATGATTCAGAATACGAGGCCCAGGGAATGAGTAAACAAATATTCTTCGACAGATTATTCCGTAACAGCCTTGCCAAGCAACTGGACGCCATTGTTACATTCTCTGATTACGACAAGATTTTCGGGCAAAAAACTATCAGGATATCTAATGGAATTGATTTCGATAGTGTCAAAATGAAATCCCGTATCAATGACACATCAAAAGAACTCAATCTGATTGGCGTTGCAGAGATTCACGAATGGCATGGGTTTGATAGACTCGTAAAAGGACTTGCTGAGTATTATTCAAAACCACAGGAGTATTTAGTAAAATTTCATGTAGTAGGATATTTCTTCTCAACAGGAATAGAAAATGAATTCAAAAAGATTATCAAAGATAATCACATGGAAAATTATGTAATACCTTATGGAAAGAAACATGGAGCAGAACTAGAGGATATCTTTGACAAATGCGATTTCGGAATAGGAAGTCTTGGAAGACATCGCGTAGGTATTGACAAAATTAAGACATTAAAAAATAGGGAATATGCTGCAAGAGGTATACCTTTTGTATATTCCGAAACAGATAGCGATTTTGAGCAAAAACCATACGTGCTTAAAGTTCCCGCAGATGAAACTCCAGTAGATATTAATAGCATTATTAGTTTCTATAAGGATTTAAGCATGTCGCCTGCGGAAATTAGAGAATCTATAAAAGACCTCTCATGGGAGGAACAAATGAAAACGGTTTTGAATAGCGTGTTACCATGAAGAAGATTTGTTTTGTAGTTGACAGCATTTTCAGTTATGGTGGGGTTCAAAGAGTGACAGCCGTAATTGCTAAGGAATTGACAAAGGATCACGAAGTGAATGTTGTGACCTTTGACAAGCCTAACGAATATGGAACAGATCCATATGGAATAAAAGATACGAATATAAATTATCATTATTTCGAATACCCTAAGATAGGGAAATACAAAAAGAAAATCTGTAGATACTACAGCGGTTTTTATCAAAGATTTCAGCCACAATCAAAATGGAGTTCAGACTTGTATGCCTGTAGCTCGTTCCCATCAGAGCAACGAAGTGCTTTATTGGAAGAATTGAAACGTGGCAAATATGACGTCATAATAGGCGTACATGCTCCATTAACAGGCAGATTGGCAACGCTGAAGAGACACTTGCCAGGTGTGAAATGTATCGGATGGCTACATAATTCGTATGAAGCTCTGTTTGGTGAGGACTCACATTATTATATAGGTGCAAAAAGGAAAAGGCACTATGTGTATCAATTCAGAAAACTAGATGATGTTGTGTTACTTTGTAATCATGACGCTAAAAGTTATCACGATTACGACCCTGAACTTAAGCCGACTGTGATATATAATCCTCTGACTTTAATGCCAGGCGAAGTATCTAAAGGAACATCAAAA
>Ga0326511_10003940_pt1 | contig 11901 bp, 7 predicted proteins | sample 0_2496_0518_D_FD_203701 | JGI IMG/M metagenome (GOLD analysis project Ga0326511, IMG submission 203701) | Bovine rumen microbial communities from UC Davis, California, United States - 0_2496_0518 | ecosystem: Host-associated > Mammals > Digestive system > Stomach > Rumen | place: USA: California...
TAACGGTCGATGAGCTGCTGGGCTTCCGTGATGGTATTCTCGAAACGGGTGTGCCCGTGCCCCTGGATTGCGACCGCTATATTGATGTGGTAGGTACGGGCGGCGACCGCAAGAACACGTTTAATATATCTACCACCTCTTGCTTCGTCATTGCCGGCGCTGGCTATAAGGTGGCTAAGCACGGCAACTATGCTGCCACCTCCACTTCGGGTGCTTCGAATGTGATTGCCCAGCATGGGGTGAAGTTCACCGACGATATAGACCGCTTGAATCGTTGCATCAATGAAGCAGGCATCGTTTATCTTCATGCACAGCTCTTTGCAAAGGCCATGAAGTTCGTAGGCCCTATCCGCAAGGCACTGCCTTTCCCCACCATCTTCAATCTGCTGGGCCCCATCGTCAATCCCAGTCAGCCCAGTTGCCAGCTGTTGGGCACCGCCAATCTCGACCAGATGCGTCTCTACCATCAGGTCTATCAGCGCTTGGGCATCGACTATGGCATCGTCAATTCCATCGATGGTTACGACGAGATATCGCTCACAGGCGACTTCAAGGTGACCACCAACAACTATGAGCGCATCTTCTCGCCTGCCGATCTGGGCTTTGCCCCTGCCAAGCCCGAGGAGCTGGTGGCTGGTGCTACTGAGGCTGAGGCAAAAGAGATTTTCGATGCTGTGCTTGAGAATCGTGCGCTGCCTGCCCAGAAGAATATTGTGCTGGCCAATGCGGCCTTCGGCATTCAGGTGCTTGAACATGGCGAGAAGACCATCGACGAGTGCATCGCCATTGCCCGTGAGAGTATCGACAGCGGTTCGGCTCTGAAAACGTTCAAGAAGTTTGTCGAACTCAACAGTTAGCAGTCGTTATCCCGTTATCCCGTAATTCCGTTATTCCGAATCCCAATAGCGTGGTAACGCAAAAAACAACCTGAAATGAAAGATATTCTGGAACAAATCATCGCCACCAAGCGAGAGGAAATAGAGCAGCTTTGCGCGAAGAGAGCGTCTTTGCGCGAAGCACTGCTCAACAGCGAGACGGGCATCATTGCCGAGTTCAAGCGCCGTTCGCCCTCGCGTGGCTGGATCAAGGAAGACGGGCGTGCCGATGTCATCCCCCTCAGCTATCAGCAGCATGGAGCAGCCGCGCTCTCCATCCTTACTGACGAGCATTATTTCGGTGGCAGCGATGCCTTTATTCGCGTGGCTCGCCAGAGTGGAGTCACCCTGCCCATCCTGTATAAGAACTTCGTCATCCATGAGTCACAGCTCTATGCTGCAGCCTTGTGTGGAGCCTCTGCCGTGCTACTGATTGCCGCCTGTCTCACCAAGTCTGAGTGCAAGCAATTGCTGCAGAAGGCTCATGCCTTAGGGCTTGAAGTGCTGTTGGAGATGCATGCCGAGTCGGAGTTGGAATATGCTGAACTGGAGCCAGACCTCTGTGGCATCAATAATCGCAATCTCGGGTCGTTCCATACCGATGTGGAGAACTCTTTCCGCTTAGCCGAGCTACTGCCCCGCGATGCCGTGAAGGTCAGCGAGAGCGGCATCTCGAATCCTGACACGGTGAAGGCTCTTCGCCAAGCCGGTTTCCGCGGATTTCTCATTGGCGAGAACTTCATGAAGACGGCAGACCCAGGCATGGCACTTAAAGGATTCGTCTCGCAATTATGAATGGTGCATTAATAAAAGTTTGCGGCATGCGCGATGCGGAGAATATCCGCGAAGTCGAGGCACTGGGAAAAGAATTCTCAATTCTCAGTTCTCAATTCTCAATTTATATGATGGGCTTCATTTTCTGGCCCAAATCGAGCCGTTATGTTGCTGAGCGTCCTGCCTACCTGCCTACACGGTGCAAACGGGTAGGCGTGTTCGTAGATGCTGATGTCCAAGAAGTCTGGCAAAAAGTCGAAGATTATGGCTTGGACTTCATTCAGCTCCACGGTCATGAGACGCCCGAATATATCCGTGCCCTTCAGATGACGTTCTCCGAAGGTGACGGTTCCACCATGGCTCCCACCGTCATTAAGGCTTTCAATATCGCCACCGCTGCAGACTTCGCTCAGACTGAGGCCTACGAGGGTCTTGTTGGCTATTTCTTGTTCGACACCAAGGGAAAATCCGTAGGCGGCAATGGCGAGAAGTTCGATTGGAGTGTGCTCGCCGATTATGTCGGCGAGACCCCTTTCCTCCTCAGTGGCGGCATAGGCCCCGACGATGCAGCGCGCATTAAAGCCTTCCATCACCCCCGATGCATCGGCATCGACCTCAACTCGCGTTTCGAATGCTCGCCAGGTGTCAAAGATATTCAAAAACTCAGTACATTTCTAAAAAACGTTTCACGATGAATAAGATTAACCAACTCTTCGCAAATAGTAAGGACGAAAAACTCCTTTCACTCTATTTCTGTGCTGGCTGTCCCACCCTCGAAGGCACTGCCGATGTGATTCTCGCCATGCAGCGTCGCGGCATAGCCATGATTGAAGTGGGCATCCCCTTCAGCGACCCCTTGGCTGACGGCCCCGTCATTCAGGGAGCTGCCACGCAGGCCATCAAGAACGGCATGACTCTCCCGCTGCTCTTTTCGCAGCTGCGTGCCATCAAGGACCAGGTCACTATTCCCCTGGTGCTCATGGGCTATCTCAATCCCATCCTGCACTATGGCATCGAGCGTTTTTGCCAGTCGTGTGTCGAGGCAGGTGTCTCAGGAGCCATCATTCCTGATCTGCCTTTCGACGACTACTTGCAGGTTGTTAAGCCTGTGGCCGACCGTTACGACTTGCGCATCATCATGCTCATCACTCCTGAGACCAGTGAAGAGCGCATCCGTTTCATCGATGATCATACCGATGGCTTCGTCTACATGGTTTCCTCTGCTTCCATCACGGGCACACAGCAGTCGTTCGACGACCAGAAACAGGCATACTTCCGCCGTATCGCGTCCATGAATCTGCGCAATCCCCGTATGATAGGCTTTGGCATCTCCAATGCCCAGACGCTGAAGGCTGCTCAGGACAATGCCGCCGGTGCCATCATTGGCTCGAAGTTCGTCACCCTGCTCAGCGAAGCCGAAGGAGATGCCGACCTCGCCCTCGACCGTCTTTTTGCCCAACTGAAGGAGTAGCATCGTTTCACGCTGCTGCGCTTCGTATCGTATTGTCTCGCAATTCCATCCGAATTGTGAGACAATTATTTCTCTTCGTTTTGTCATATCTCGTTTTGTTTTCACAGCAAAAGTAATCCAAATTATCGATTATTTGTGCCTTTTCTTAGGAATCTGTAACTTTGCTTGAAGTTTATTCTTGCAAAAAGTTGTACTATTTACCAACTTTTTTGTATTTTTGCAAGCCATATTCTGCTTCTTCATCAATGATGATCGCTGATAATGCGATTCGGCTTTTATCTATACTCGTTGGGGCTCATGCCAAGATGTTTGCAGACATACTTGTCGAAGAATGGTACTTGGCCGTGAATGCTACGACAATTATACATACATTTATGACCCAAAAGAAATCAAATATGAGTAAGATAAAACGATGGGGACTTCTGTTCCTGACTGTCTTGTTCGCCGTAGCTTGCAGCAAGGACGATAATAATGAGCCTCAGCCTGAGACCAAACAGGGGGCACCGTACCTGGTGACTGTGTTGTTCTCTCCGGGTCAACTGGGCGATAAAGGCTATGCCGACAATGTGATGGAGGGTGTGAACGCTCTCGACGACCTTGACAACCTTTGGGGAGGCGATTCCATAGATGTGCGCTTTATAGCACCCCGCAGTCTGGAAGATGCCCAGAGGTGGGTAAGTACATCTGCCAATTTATACTCAACTGAGAGCTACGAGCGGCGTCTGATAGTGCTCACCGAGCCGTTTATGGTGGATTTGCTCTCCCTCGTCAATAATCAGTTGCTGCCCACTGACGAAGTGCTGATGCTGAAGATGGAGGAGGACGATATCATTCAGGTTGCCCAGCAATACGGCTTGGGTAATCGCGTCCATGGACTCAATATCTCGGTTGCCGCGCCAACCCGGAGGTTCTGCCAGTATATCCATCACTGGATAGAGAACTCTGGTGCATACGTGCCTCAGTTGATTCAGATTCCAGTGTATCGCTTGTATGAAACGACGGTCTATCCCTATCGCGACGGCATGATGGAAGCCATTAATCAGGAGTTGGGCGACAAGATTGAATTTGTTCATATAGGCCTTAGTCGCATTGAAGATATGGGTATCTTCATGGAGAGTACTACGCAAACCATGGTGGAGTCAGCCTTCGAAGCCGCCCAGATTACCCAGTTGGCAGTCGAGGCTTCTGGCTGTCCCTTCGTGCTCGTAGATTTGGGAGCAGGAAATACGGGATGGGACTACTATCTGCTCAGTCAGGCATTCGGCAGCAGTCCGCTCCGGACGCTGATGCTGGATGCACAGCGGGCTTCGCGATTGGACCGCTTCTACATCAGCCGTCATTTCGGTTCGGCTCTTGAGGAGTGGGTGCAGGACTGGATGAGCAAGCCTGCAGGCACGATGGCACTTCAGACCACTCACGACGATGATTATTACTATAATGACAATATCTTTGATTTAACTGGACAGAACGAATAAAAAGCACGGCTATGAAATACTATATAATACGATTATTGGTGTTAGTGCTTCCGCTGTTTTCGCTCTCCAGTTGCAAAAGCGATGATGACACGACACCCGAACAGAAAGTGGCAGAAGCGGTGAACTTGAATGTTGATGTGGTGTTGCCGCCTGACATTCGTGAGCAATGGCAAAACGCCATAGACTTGGCATTGGACAATATCGCCAAAGCTCAGCAGCAGATGGATTGCAAGATTGTGCTGAACCTGCGCTATCATAACGAGGATACCGAAGACCTGGACAAGTTGGGCTACGACCTTACGCACCCAGTAGAGGGTGCCGACACTTGCCATGCTATTATTGGTCCCTACCATTCCAGCAATGCCACGAAACTGCTCAAATATGCCAGGCAGACGCGTCTGCCAGTTGTGATGCCTACTTGCACCAGTGCCGAACTGCAACGCATCAATGCCCGCAACACCTACGCATGGTTCCTCACTGAGAGCGACATCACCCAGTGCGAGATGATGCTTTCCGTGGCACAGTCGCTGCATGCTACCGACGTTGCCCTCATACACAGCGATGACACCTACGGACAGTCGTTCAAGGACTGGTTCGCCTACTATGCCCAGGAGCGTAACCTGCACATTGCTGGCGGCACGCAAGTCTGGAAGCCTGGCGACGATCTGCGCCCGTTCCTCCGCGAGGTGGTCAAGGAGGCTGATGACACAGAGGCGTGGGTGTTGCTGGCACTGAGCGATGTGAAGGACTATCTGACAGTGCTAAAAACCATTGGTGACTTCAAACTGGAGGAAGTCTATGGGGCAGAGAAGGTAGCCTATCTGCGCAACATCTGTGCCGACACTTCCATGGGCAAGCTGTTATTAGAATCAGACGACTGTTATCTGTTCTTCCTTGGCGTTACCCCTTCCGGCTCAATGAACTACGGCTTCCCACAGGCGTACAAGGGTTATCACTACCGTCTTCCCTATAACGGCGAGGCACAGGTCTATGACGCGCTCACCATTCTGGCACTTGGTGCTGCCGCTCGCGCTGCCAGTCCCGACCGTTGCATCGTTGACGGCAAACAGGTGGTCTACGACGAAAAGCCTTACAATCCGGGGCTCACCGACTACATGCGCTCCGTGGTGAGCAGCGAGGAAGGTCCCACCATTCAATGGGATGTGAACGGACTGACCGTTGCCTTTAGGGAACTTGCAGCAGGACGCAGTATTTACATGACTGGCGCAACGGGCAGCCTAAATTTCGACAAGGACACCCACACCAAGATACTGAACACCACGTATATGCTTTGGGATATAGCTTACGAATATCCTGAACTATCCAATCAGATCTACACCAGCGTGGAACCCCTGCTCTATTTGAGCACAGACGGAAGCAGCAACGAGGCTTCGACCACCGCGTTCTGGAAACTGGAGAAACAGTGGAACCAGCAGTTCAGCAACACCAAGGTAAACCACCACCTGCCCGCCCTCACCGATCGCTGGGCTGTCATCATCAGTCCCAGTACCACATGGGAAAACTATCGCCATCAGGCCGACGCCTTCGCTGTATATCAAGGTCTGCGCCATTACGGCTACGATGATGAACATATCGTGTTCATCGTCGAGGACAACCTGGCCAACAGTCCGCGCAACATCTATCCCGGACAGATTTTCGTGGAACGCGGCGAAAGCCCTGCACACGACAATCCCATGCTGAACTACGATGTCCGCCAGAATGCCGTTGTCGATTACCATTTTTCACAGCTCCAACCCGACGACCTCGCCGGCATCATGCAGGGCCGTGCTTCCGAACGCCTCCCTCATGTCATCCGGCCCACCGCATCGAGCAACGTGTTCTTCTTCTGGAGCGGACATGGAGGCAACCGCGAAGGACCTCTATGGGGCAATGAGGACGCCGGTATGCACTTCGGCACCGAGCGCATTAGGAACATTGTCACGCAGATGAACGAGCAGGACATGTACCGGCGCATGATGTTCGCCATCGAGACCTGCTATAGCGGAAAGTGGGGACAGGCACTCACGGGAATGCCCGACGTGCTGGTGCTCACAGCTGCAAGCCCCTACGAGACGTCGAAAGCTGACATGTATGACGGTGACCTCAGCACCTATCTCTCCAACGCCTTCACCCGCACCCTCAGAGAGGAGGTATTCAAGAACCCCTCCGTCACCATCTACGACCTCTATCGCGAATTGGCCCGCACCACCAACGGCTCCCACGTCAACATCTACAACCAGCAAGAATACGGCTCGGTTTATGAAGAAACCACGAAAGAGTTTTTCTCAAAATAAATAGAATCTTGGCGGCCCAGGCCTTGTTCCTGGTGGCTTTCCAGAACAGCTCGTATGCTTCGCAGACCTTACCCTGATACTTCAGCGAGGGCGATTGTAAAAAAGAGGAATGAATCTTAAAAACAAAGAGCTATGAAAAAGTTATTTATATTTTTATTACTTACATGGGCTATTATGTCTTTGTCATCTTGTGGCTCCTTTTCAGGTATGTCCTATGAGGATAGTTATAGGAATGGTTATAATATGGGAGTATTCCTTCGTGGAGGTGACGAATCGGAGTATCTTAGGAAATGATTTGTGCGTATTATAAAATGCAGGAGGGGGTAACTTCTCCTGCATTTTTGATGATTCCGTCCAGCATCGGCATACTTTAATGGGGAATTCCAAAATGAGGAGACTTGGGATCAAGTAACACTTCTCTGATTAACGATGAAACACCAAAGAGGAATCGAAGAACACCAAAGGAAAATGATAATAACAATAGGACAAGGGATATACGCTGCGACTAATCGCTGATCTTGTGTCTTTTGACGGAAAGACCATTGAGCGCGTTCCCGCAAGACAGTATTTGTTTAAATAAATAGGGCAAAGCTGACACTACAATATGGCTTTTCGGACTGAGCCATAAAAAGGAGTTGATTGCAATCTACGAGCAATAGAATGCAATCTACTCAGCGTAGAATGCAATCCGCTCATGAAAAGGTATAAAAGAAAAGTGGTTGAACATCGACGTTCAACCACTGTCTTTGTGTCGACACTTGGATTCGAACCAAGGACCCCCACCATGTCAAGGTGATACTCTAACCAGCTGAGCTATGCCGACTTGTTTGCTTGGTGCGCCTAACAGGACTCGAACCTGCACTTCGCAAGAAACTAGATCCTAAGTCTAGCGCGTCTACCAATTCCGCCACAGGCGCAGAGGCATTGATGCGTTGCCTTTTTCCTAAAGCGGGTGCAAAGATACATGTTTTTTATGAAACTACCAAATTATTCGGCTAAAAGTTTACGAGCTTTTTCAATAATGGGGTCAATTCCCTGTTGAAAGTCGGTGTCAGAGAGGCTGACAAATACATGCGGATCGATACCGAACTCGGTTGATTGGCGTTGGGCATCGTAAGAGGGAACGGCTGAGAAACGCACTACCCAGCCATTGGGCAGAGTGGCAGAGAAGGGCATGCCTGCACCGCCTCCTGTATGATCGCCAATGAGCTTGACCTGCGGTAATGTCTTCATGTAGACGGCAAAGGCGTTGGCGGCACTGAACACGTGGCGATTGGTGAGTATGCACACGGGACGATGCCAGCGGACGCCGCTGGCAGGCTCGACGTAGAGGGGCTGCATGTCAGAAAAATCGTTATGGCCAGGACCGGTCTTGTGCTGAATATAGCCCACGAGTGTCTTTTCGTTGACAAAACGTGCGGTCAGCATCTCGGCATTGGTGAGGTCGCCGCCCCCGTTGTTGCGAATATCGATGATGATGCCCTGGCATAAAGCCATGTGGAGTAGTATCTCGTCGAGATTGCCTTCCCCTATGGGGTCGGTGAACGAGGCATAGCGTATGTAGCCGATATTGTCGTCGAAAATGCGATAGCTGAGTCCGGCAGCTATGCGGTATTCAGTGCCTAAGTAGCGTCGTATGAGCGAATCGGAATAGTTCGTCGGATAGTTCTCATACCACGACCAGTAGCGAGCCATGTCGTGTGAGGCGGTAAGGTTCACATGGCCGTCGCGTAGCTGTCCGAGCATGTCGGCCAAAACCTCGAACAGCTGCTGGCTGCTCATGTTTTTGTTGATGCGTGGCTTATAGGTATTATACACCTGTTGCCAGTTGATTCCTGTCTCTTGCTGTTTGTAGTCGAAGAAGCAGTAGCGCTCGTCGATGATGCGCCACAATGCTTCGAAGTTGCCTTGAGGTGTGTTGCTGTGTTCGTCTTCGTTGACACAGGCACAGAAAACGAGCGGCAAGAGCAGGCTGAGTAGGGTGAACAGGCGTTTCATAAGCGATGGCTGATGAGTTGGAAGCGTCGCGTGATGCCCACCATGAAGTTGTGGGAGCGTACGTGCTGCTTCAGATGATTGACTTTTGCCTGACTATAGTCGCCCAGATAGCCAAACGAGAGCGTGGTAAGGGACGAAAGCGTGTAGCGAATGGTGAACTGCTGGCGAAAGGTGGGCGATGAAAAGGGAGTCACAGGCACCACGTTATGGTCGTAGTTGCCCAAGGCGAACATCTCGTAGTAGGACTGCCCGTAATTGGGGCTGAACATCAGTCCGACGAGCGGAATGTCCACTTCGTATCTGACAGACAGCCTGCCTTTCAGGTTGACCGGGTGCCAAGTGGCGATGGCCGATGGCATCAGCAGTAGCGAGAGACGTGCCTGAGCCGGGTTGTTGGCATTGCCTCGCGTGTGATACAAAGCCCCTAACGCAGCATTGGCCGTAGCACCTCCTTGCAAGAGCAGGGCGCCGTCCATCAGGTGCCATCCGTGGTAGCGTCCCCAGAAGAAGTTATAGGTGGCTTCGAGCATCGCCTCGTGTCCGACACGGTCGGAAGCCTGTGCCACCTGCAGCTGATGCTGCATCAGCGTAGACCAGTCTGAGCCGATGCGTTGGCGCTCGACGGTACTCAGCCCGGTCAGCGACGTGCCCGTGAACCGTTCGGGCGTGAGATAGGTGTCGAGTATGCTCACACTGCCCAGACCTATCTGGTGGCTCTGCGTGGTGATGCGGCGGCTCAGGAGAGAGTCGGGCTGTGCCTGCAGTGTGAGGCAGAGGAGGGTGGCGATAATCAGCAGACTATTCTTCATCGGGGAAAAGACTCAGTTGTCCGGTCATTTCGTCAATCACCTGCTGTTCGCTCTTGCCGGCATCGGGATCCACGTCTTCTGTCTCTTCTGTATCGGCTTCCTCATTCTCATCAACCTCAGGTTCTTCCGGGAAGCGTACAGGTTCCAGTTCGACGATGCTTTCCACCTCGTAGGTGGTCAGACGCTTGCCTTTGGCCTTGAAACCCTTGACGGCGATGAACTGCTCGGCATCGATGTCTTCATCGGCACGGAAGCTGTCGGCTCCGCCATAGCTGACACGAACCAATGGATAGACCACATCGGTGAGCAGCACCATCTTTGACTGAGGATTCTCGCCTAAGAAGTTCTGCTTGCGCTTGTTGGCTTCCATCTGGAAGCGCTTCAGATAGGGGTAGCCTTGGTTGTCGGCATCGAAGAGCACACATGTCCACACCTTGTCGGCATCGAACTTCTCAATGCGCATGATGTTCTCCTCATAGTGGTTGTTGACATCGAACGAAGAAAGGTAGAAATCGCCGTTCTCCAGGATGATGAGTATCTGGTCGCCATCGAAGAACTCACCCAAGAGACGTCCGTGCTCATCGTAGTTCAGGCGGTTCACATCTGGGTCGTACCACACTTTGCGGCCGCCCAGCGTCGAGTGTCCGTGACTCTTCAGTGACACCTTTGCCACGGGCTTCTTTGTCAGCAGGTTGCCCTTTGAGGCACGTCCCTTGATAATTACGTCGGCAAACGAGCGTTCCATGAAGATGCTCATGCGCGGGTTGGTCACCTGCACCGACGGGTCAAGGGTTATCTTGATGACCTCAGCTTCACCATTGGGATTGGCGGTGAAATACATGATCTTTGAGCCTGGTGTTCCCTGTGTCAGGTCGTTCTCTCGGTCGCGGGTGATACTGGTGATGTTGAAGCGCTTGATGTAGCACGGGCCTTTCTTTCCGTCGCGGTAGACGGCATTGTAGATGGTGCGCTTGTCGTTCTTCTTGTACACGCCCAGCCATAGCACGTTCTTGCCGACGAACAGTTTCTCAGCCACGCGTACCACTTTATATTTGCCGTCCTTATAGAAGATGATGACATCGTCAATGTCGGAGCAGTTGCACACGAACTCGTCTTTCTTCAGCCCAGTGCCGATGAAGCCCTCCTGGCGGTTGATGTAGAGTTTCTGGTTGGCTTCGACCACCTTGGTGGCCTCGATCGTGTCGAAATTGCGAATCTCGGTCAGTCGCGGATGATCCTTTCCGTACTTGTCTTTCAAGAACTGGAACCATGCCGCCGTCACCTCCACGAGGTTTGCCAGGTCGCGGTCAATCTGCTCTATCTCGGCCTTGATACGGGCCATCAGTTCATCGGCTTTCTCTTTGTTGAATTTCAGGATGCGCTGCATCTTGATTTCGAGCAGTCTGAGTATGTCGTCTTTCGTCACCTCGCGCACCAGCTGGGGATAGAAGGGTGTCAGCCTCTCGTCGATATGCTCGCACACCTTGTCGACGTTGGGGGCCTCTTCAAACTTCTTGTCCTTATAGATGCGCTCTTCGATGAATATCTTTTCCAGCGAGCAGAAATGGTATTGCTCCAATAGTTCGTTCTTCCGGATTTCAAGCTCCTGGCGTATCAGGTCCTTTGTGCGGTCGGTGGAATGGCGCAACACATCGCTCACCGTGAGGAACTGAGGTTTGTCATCGCTGATGACGCAGCAGTTGGGCGAGATGTTGATCTCGCAGTCAGTGAAAGCATAGAGGGCGTCGAGGGTCTTGTCTGACGATACGCCAGGCATCAGATGCACCTGAATCTCCACCTGTGCCGAGGTGAGGTCGTCCACCTTGCGCACCTTGATCTTGCCTTTGTCAATGGCTTTCTTGATGCTGTCAATCAGCGTCTCCACGGTTTTCGAGTAGGGCAGGTCGCGGATGACCAGCGTCTTCTGGTCCAGTTTCTCAATCTTGGCACGCACCTTGACCACACCACCGCGCTGGCCGTCGTTGTATTTCGACACGTCGATAGAGCCGCCGGTAGCAAAGTCGGGGTACAGGTGGAACTCCTCGCCATGCAGATAGCTGATGGCGGCATCGCAAAGTTCGCAGAAGTTATGGGGCAGAATTTTCGACGAGAGGCCTACGGCAATGCCTTCGGCTCCCTGAGCCAGCAGGAGGGGATACTTCACGGGCAGTGTGATAGGCTCTTTGTTGCGTCCGTCGTAGGAGA
>Ga0326511_10003941_pt1 | contig 11901 bp, 10 predicted proteins | sample 0_2496_0518_D_FD_203701 | JGI IMG/M metagenome (GOLD analysis project Ga0326511, IMG submission 203701) | Bovine rumen microbial communities from UC Davis, California, United States - 0_2496_0518 | ecosystem: Host-associated > Mammals > Digestive system > Stomach > Rumen | place: USA...
TACGAAAACCAGTCCTTATGACTGGTTTTTTTATTATAAATAATAGTGAACAATGATAAGTAATAAAGATACATTCAATATTAATCAAGTTGCTATTCCATTTACGAAGCAAGATTTTAATGATATAGTTCCAAGTTTTGTAAAAAATGGCTATATTCCTATTACGTATGACCAGCTTATTGAAACGATGGAAGAAATCTCAAGAGCAACTCAATATTCGGTAACAGTCAACCCAAATTCTATTTTTGCATCCTCAAATAATCCATTAGAAAAAACAGATGTAATTATTCAGGTTGAAGGAACTCAGACTTATACAGAATTCGTTGATAATGTAGTTAAGAATACCGAAGATTATACCTGGACAAATTTCATTACATATTCTGAGACTTTTAAGGATGAAATTAAGAATATGAAATGTCAGGCATATAAGAAGTATCTTTGGAACTATCATAATATTGATGCATGGTTTTCTGAAAAGAATATTGGTCTTTTAGATAGTGATAAAAATTTATTGGTAACTGATTTTGAAACATTCAAAAACAGAGTGCTTAATACCGATGACTATAATTCTTTCATAGATTGTTGTAAGGAAGATGATGTCAAGAAAGCCATAACATTTATCGTTAAGGCAGGAATTCAATTATTGAAGAAATATAAGGTTGAATTGAATAGTCATATCAATAACGATAATAAGAGACAAGAAAAGATTGTTATAAAGAATCCAATTATTTCAAAAATCTTTATGTTACCATCTGCAGCTACGAAATGTAGAAAGGATTGGCCTAGAATCAGATTCGTAACATTGGATAAGAAGTCATTTGATGCATTAGGAGTTTGGGATAGTTAATATGGCTTTAACGGTAACAAGTTCTTTAGAAAATTCATATACAGACGGTAGTAAAAATCGTCGTTTATTCGATTCATATGCAGAATTAGCTAATGTTGATAATTGGTCATTTCAATATGAAACTTTAAACATGGCTAATCGCCCATGGCGTCCTGGTGATATAGAACAAGATGATGCAACAGCATATCCAAAAGGAACTATATTTTTTGATTCCAATGCAGATGATGCTGGTATTGCTGTATTATCATCTAGTATAGAAAATATTATTATTGATACAGCACCGCCAAAATTTGTTTCTGAAAATGTTCAATATTTAACTTTTGCTTCTGACCATAAATGCGAATTTACATTCCAATCTGAAACATTATTAGATGTTGCACAATTAGCTATTTTGTGCGGTAATGATCCGATTTATTATTGTAATAGAAAGAAAGTAGACCAGCAGTTAGAAATTCAAATTCTGGATTTAAAATATAGTGATACAGATATAAAGCATGTTCCAGAATTGAAGAATATGGCTATTACAAAGAATGGAGATAATTATACATTATCATTTGCATTATCCCGTTATTTTGGCGATGATTTATTGAATATTAACCAAATAACAGTTATTGTTTGGGATATTGCTGGTAATAAGACTATTCATACTACATCTGGAAAATGGAAAACAATCGATAAAGATAATTTCGATATGGAACATCTTATTATCGATTTTATTTCTGTTGAACCAGAATCAAAAATTATTGCACAGAATGTTGAAGGTAGAGTAAAAGTAAGAATTGTAAACCCGAATCCTGAATTATGGGATATTCCGCCTACATTTAGATTATGCGATGATAGTATTGGTGTTATTGAAGAAGCATCTATAGATTATTCAGAATATGCAACTACCGGCGTAGTAACATTCTATGTAATCCACATCAATAAAGGTGGATATGTAACAGTTGAAGCTTGGATTGATATAGATAATATTGAATTAAAAGAAGTTATGAAAAACAGCACTTATGCTAAAGCTTCATTAGGTCCATGGATTTTTGGAGAAGAAGGTAGAAAGTATAAATTGATGGGTTATGTTCCAACCTACTTGAATGATGAAACATATAATAATTTTGTCAAGTTCGTTCAAGATTTCTTGAATACATCGCAGAAGAGTCTTACAACAGGTAATGCTATAAGTACTCTTGAAAAAACAGCAAGAATAAATAATTTTAATGACGTATTTAGAATTGAACAACCGTTATTAAATTATTATCAGAAACAGTATAATATTGAAATAAATCCAGCATTAGAAAACTACGTTTATTATTTAAAGCACAGGGAAACTAGGTAATGAGCAATACAACTTCAGCATTAGATACTAAAGAAGCCTATGAACTTATAAGAACTATCTATAAGTTTATTCCCACATATAATCAGATTAAGGGAACTTATCTTGGTATTCAGTTTGTATTGAATACAATGGGTTTATGCACCAAGATTACAGAATTATGGAGAAACAGAATTGGTGTAGATAACTTTGCAACAGACGGAACATTATATAGAGAAGATGAATTAGGTGCAGTAAGAAGATTTGTTCAGGATATCGGCAAATATAAAGCAGCAGTTAGTGATTATTATTTAACGTCCCGTTTTGATGTAGATTTAGTTGCTAATAAAGGTATTAGTTTCTATGAATTCAATGGTATGGCAAAAACTATCATTGAAGTAGTTAATGATATGCGTCCTGTAACTAGATGTTTAAGACGCTTATTCTTTATTATTTTAGTTAATACTGATATTCATTATAACTATTATCTTGATGCAGAAAATGAACTTTATAGTGGTTCTGAAGAAGAACCAGAACATACAATAATTGGCCATCTGGTTACACCATCTACTCATGATGAAGATGGACATGTTGATGAGACTTATGGTCTTCAAATAAGAACATTTAACTATTTGTGGAATGTTAATACACCGCCATGGGATAAAAAAATAGCATATGATAATAAACTTTATATGCTTAATAACTTGTATTTACCATGGAATGCTATTGGTGCTAAGCTTACAGACCCTAAAGCAAATCCACCAACAGAAGATGATTTATATGATAGTCGTTATTCAAATACGATGAAAAATACGTATTTCAATTTATTTGAATTAGATAGAAAGTTAGAAAAATCACATCAGTTATCATTTCAGTTTATAATATATGCTCGTAAAAAAGATGAATTTAGAACTATTATAAAGAATGAATTTAAAGAATTAGTAATAGGTGAAGATGTTACATTTAAACCAGATAAAAATGGTATATATGTATATTTCCATAATACAATTCAAACAATTCTTGGTAGCTTATATAGAGATTTAGATATTACAACAGTTGATTTATTCTTTGGAACTAATTTTAACATTGTTCTTGGAACTAAATACATATATCAAGACCCAAATAATCCGTTAGATATTTGGGATATAAATGAAGAAAATGATGAAAATATTGGCTTAATTTCTGAAACTTCTGATGTTCCTGCAAACATTATTTGGTTAGCAGATGAAGCAACTGGACAACAGACATTACTTTGGGAAAGTTATAAATAAGTAAAAAGGTATAATTACAATTATGAAAAAAGATAGTACTCAAAAATTAGGTGCCTTTGAGACCAGATCACTAGCAAGTTTAAAGCAAGAGAATGATGCTTATATTCCAGGTATTGTCAAAGATAAAAATAACTATAAAATTCCAGCTATGGATTTTATGGATATGGTATATCATGATAATACTTTAAGTGGTAATGGTACATCTGCTTTTCCATTGGGTGTCATTGGCATAGGTTCAGGCAGTTCTGGAGTTTCAGGTAATTGTTTTATTGATTCTCCAAATAATACAATAATTGTAACTGAAGATCCAACTAAACACTATCATCTGGAAGGAACAAACTGGGGATATAGATATAATATTAATTGGGATAATTCCGCTCCAATTGAAACACTATATAGTGTTAATGGAAACATAGAAACTGAAATTATTCATGAATTCGGTGATCCCGCATTAAGATTTGAATTATATAATGATACGAATGTTGTAACAAGATTTTATGTTATGACTGCACAGAATGACTATTATGGTTCTGAAATAGCTAGATTTACTGGCGGATTTGTTTATCAGTTCAATCCAGATACAGTTAATAATTATTATTCATTAAATATTGAAACAACAAATTTAACCATTGAAGATCCATATAAAATAGACATTTTTAGTGGTGATATTATTAAAGGAAATAATCCAGAAGAATTAATGATTGCAAATGACCTAGAAACATGTGTATTAGATGATTTTGTTAGTGCATACGAGGTTAAATAATGGAATATATAAGTGGTTTTAGTGGAATGCCTTTTTTGGCCGAACGTGCAGCATTAACGCTGGATGGCTATGATATTGATACTAGCTTCAAAAATATTATTGATAGTATAAAAAATATAGAATCAGAAGAAGTTGATATTGTATCTACATATAATACAATAGATATTGATTCAGAGACAGATCCTGAAACAAAGAAAAAAACATTTGCTATTGATGTAAAAAATGATGTTCAATTTGGTAATTATGTAGGTGCGAGAGAAGAAAATACAAATAACCAAAATATTAAGTTACAAGTTGCAGATGATGGCTGGAGTTCTACTGTTCCACCAATAAATCAAGGTTCAGATATTTATCTTAATGAGAATGGCGAACTTCGTATGAAAAATGGTTGGTATCATGTAACAATGACTGGTTATATAACGAATCTGCAAGTAGCTAATGAAATTAGATATATAACAATTTTATGGTCTGGCGGCGATACTACTATTGATTATGATGCTTCTATATCATCAGGTAAGAAATATTTTAATATTGGATTTGATGTATATATTCCAGGTGATGAAAATACTCCTTCAATTAGACTTGATGGTTTTACAAAAACTGGAAATGATCCTAATGAATCTCTTAAATTTACAAAAGTAACTGTATTTAAAATTGGTGCATTAAGAAATACGAATTCAATATAATTGTAAGGGAGAATTATACTAATGGCAATTAAACCGACTAAATTAAATAAAGTTGCAACCTTTGATCAAAGCGATAAAGATAAAGGCGGATTTAGTGATGAAGAAAAAGCTACTGCAAGAGCTAATATTGGAGCTATAAGTATAAATGATGTTCCGACTGCAGTTCAAAGTGATTGGACACAATCAAATCAATCTAAAATTGATTATATTAAAAATAAGCCAGTAAGTAAGGGCGATCGCGAACATCCTGTTTATATTGATGCAAATGGTAATTTTAGGTATGTCAATAAATTAATTTGGTCATATAATTATAATTTGAATAATTCACCATTAAGAATTACACTTACCGATGAAGATATCCAAAATAGATATTATGAATTTCCATTTGCATTAGGAGAAGCAGGATTAGAATTGGGTGAAACTGGCTGTTTCCTTATGTTTAAAGGAACACAAGTATGTCAACAATATCAACCAGTTACTTGGAATAAAGAGTGCTCTTTATATATGGTTAAACATGAAACTGAGGATCCAAGATTTTTATTAGATTCTAAGGTAGAATCATTTGCAGAAACAATAGCCGGTAGTAGTGGTGGATGGTGGTATGGTATTAAAGCACATGGTCTTACATATTCAAATAATGTTGCACATTTTGACCTTAGACTTAGAGTACCTACTGTAGAAGAAGATGCTGTAGGTTCTGTAAAAGAATTAAAAGGTAATTTTAATGTTACTATTATTGGTATGTTACCAAATGATATTATTCAATAAAATTAAATTTAAAAATATTATAAAAAGACAGATTAATTCTGTCTTTTATTTTATGGGTTGACAAAAATAAAATAAATATTATATTGTATTATTATACTTTATTATAAGGACGGTAGAAATACCGTCTTTTTTTTATTTACTGTTTACAAAAATAAATATTTTTACTATATTTTATTATGTTAAACTGGTAATATTATAAAGGAACATAAATGTCTATAAATATGACTCGCCAAGAAGCTGAAATGCGGTTGGAACAAGAAAGGATTGAAAATGAGGAGAAACAATTCTGGAGCATATTTGGCGTTAATGAACCATCAGTTAATACAAAAAATATAGAATACCATAGAGAACCAAGCGATATTACTTGGGAAGATCCAAAGAAAGCAGTTCCTAAGTATAATGATACTGTTCTTGTCGCAATTAAATGGGAGAATGGTTATAGCGGGATATATATTGGTAAGAGAGTAGCCAGCAATGATACAAGCTGGGTATTTGATTATGACAATAAGCCAGTATATCCTATAAAGACTAAGCTGCGATATAAGAACCGCTACTATGGTAATATTATCGGTTGGACATATTTAAAGGAATTAAGATGAAAAAATTATTCATTATGTTAATGTTAATGACAAGCTTTGCTTTTGCTGATGTTAAACTTGACTTCCATGTATCTGTAAATCATATGGGCTGTTCTTTGGTTCAATGGATTGAAAATGATTATGAAAGTGGTGTAAAATGGAAGTATTACGGAAAGTTTGCTTGTAAAGTAAATCCTGATAAGGTTCCAGCTAGAATTGTAGGATTGAAGTTCCTGGATGTTTCAAGAAACCTTAAAGGTGAATATGTATTTACATACGGTCTCGATCAATAGGAGGCTAATATGAATTATTTAAAAGCATATTATGCGATAATTGCTAATGCTAGTGGTAGAAAACCCAGCATTCTCTATGATAAACATCATATTATCCCACAAAGCCAAGGTGGACCTGATATTGAGTCAAACTGGATTTATCTGACACCAAAGGAGCATGTCGTGGCACATCATTGTTTAGCAAAGGCATATCCAGATAATGAAAAACTTAATTCTGGATTTAATGTTAATGATTTAAACAGTTATACATGTTATAAGTATATGATGAGAATTCGTGACTTAGCATGTTCATTAGAAGCAGCAAAGAAAAAATTAGAAATTATTGAAAAAATCGAACTTCTTTGTGATGCTGTGAAGAAGCTGAATATTGAAAATCTTCCTGCAACAAAGACTGGAGATGGTAAAAGAATTAGACGTAATCAAGCGACTAGTAAAGGAAAGACAAATGGAAAATAAAGAACATTTTACTTCAATCATTAATTTAAGTTCTAAACCGTTACCTGAAGAAGCAGTTAATGCTATACTTTATAAGCAATTGGATGAAGCTAATGATGTTTTAGAAGAATATAATCTGAAAATTACCAAATTTGACGTAGAATTTGATGAAAATGGTCATGTAATTAAGCAAACTTTGACTATTGAAGACTTTAAAAGATAATATTATTTAAAATAATATGTTAATGCGGGTTTACATAACCCGCATTTTTTACTATATTTGTAGTGAAATTATAAATATATAGAAAATTTAATAATAGAGGAAGAAAATGAAGAAAATATTTGGAATTATTCTTTTCTTAATTGCATTTGCGATAGGCGCAGATGTTAAGCCGTTCGTATTTGAAAATGTAGCTAAAGAAGATTCTGCGGCTCAGCAAGCAGAATTTGATTATCTACTTAAATACAAAATGTTTGGAGCCAATGGAATTACTTTCAACGGGCAGAACATTAAAGTTCCAGATAAATCAGGATGGTTTGGAACCGCTGATGGTAATTTTGAATTGAAAGAAGTCGACCATATAATTGGTGGACCTATTTTGGTTGGCGGTAATATATCATTTGATAATGGTCAAGACGGTTTTACAACAGGACCAGTTAGAGTATCAGGTGATATAATCGTTAAGCAAACTGGTTTTAAAGATAGAGCAAATGTTTCAGCTGGTTTTAACTGTGTGGCAGGGACAGTAGATCCTAAGTTTGTTAATATTGTAGCAAATGATAGTCAATTTTTTGGAGATAATTATACAAGTTGTCCTCCAAGTGTTCCTGAAATTAAAACTACATTGAGAACACCAACATTTAATGATGATACAATTACATATAAAGAAGCAATTTTCAAAAATGGTGGAATTTACACATTAGATATTGCTGATTATTGTGATCTTACAGATACAACAAAGAAGTTGTGTGACATTTATATTGAAAAAATCACATTGAATAATGATGCTAGACTTTATGTGAAAATGCCAGTTGGTGGTAAACTAACAAGAATTTTCTTAAAAGAAGGTTTGATACTTGATGCTACTCACCCTCAGATTAGAGTAATGTATGGTGATAATGTAATTAGAAATGATAAGTATTCTGGTAATCTGTTAATTTATTCTACCAAAGATTTCATATTTGAAGCACTTGCACAAACTGATAGTATGCAAGGTACCTTCATTACTACTGGTAAAATTCATATTAAACAACAAATGACTCTAGCTGGTCAGCTACTTTCTAATAATTTATTCATTGATGCTAACTTTGATGGTTCTGGATTTATCTATGTTAAGTTTGACCCTGATACATTGGATATTGACCCTGAATTAAATGAAAGTGCTGCATTACATGAAAATGATTCTACTGTAGTAATTCCAATCAAGTTAAGCGATACTGCAACTATTGATGTATATTTCAGCTATTGTTTTGAATTAAATGATAAAGTTGACTCAAGCGATTTTAATTTGGTGACAGATTTTCCTGTGTGTGGTATTGATACAAAGACTGTAAAAATTCCAGTTGGTTCAAAGGTTCCAACAGACTCTATTAAGATTAATGTTAAAAAAGATGATATTGAAGAGACATCAGATTCATTAATAATTAAAATTAAAATTGAGTCAGGTGCAGTATTGCCAAATGGTGAAACCAGTGGTGAATTGAAGATTAAGATTAACGATGCTCCAATAGGTCATGTTGAATTTGATACTACAAAAACATACAAATTCACAGAAAATGATACTGGTTTCGTTGATACAATTAAGACCTTAAATAAGACTGCTACTACACGATTCTATTTGGATAGTTCATTTACTGGTAGATACACGTTGGATAGTATTACTGGTGTATTAACCCTTGTTGGTGAACCATTAGATCATGAAAAGGCTGCAATCGATGTTATTAAGGTTACATTGACTGACACTGGTAATGTAAGTGTAACTCGTAATATTCCTATTACTGTAATCGACGTTAATGAAGCACCTACCATAAGTAATCAAACATTCACCTTAAGTGAGAATGTTCCTTATGCACAAATAAGCGGTAAGATTGCTTGGAATGATGAAGATATATCCAATACTTATAGAAACAATATAATTAAGCCAATAGGAGGTGACACAGCCCTATTTAGCGTATCAGAAGATGGAAAGATTACATCAAAGAAAGGTAATGGTGGATTTAACTATGAAACCGATGATACCCTTTATACAATAAAGGTAATGGTTCAAGATAAGAACAACTCATTACTTTCTGATACGGCAACCATAACCATTAAGATTACTGACTTGAATGAAAGTCCTCGTATAAAGGATAGTGTATTTACTATTACCGAAGAAAAAACTGATTTAAAACCCATTGGTAATGTAAATGCTACCGATGAAGATAAGGATTCCTTGATTTATACTATAAAGACTACAAATGTTCCATTTAAGATAGATGATAAGGGTAACATTATACTAACAAGACTTATTGACTATGAAACTGAAAAGTTATTTACATTTGTTGTAGATGTTTCTGACGGAGTAAATCATACTACATCAACAATTAAGGTTTCTGTTAAAAACATAAATGAACCATTATCAGTTGAAGATGCTACATTTAATGTAGATGAAGGCAAGAAAGATACTATAATTGGAAAGGTAATAGCCAATGATAAAGACAAGGATTCATTATATGGAACGATTACCTATTCCGTAAGTGATACAGCCAATTATAGTATAGATGATAATGGAAATATTATATTAAAGACTGAATTTGATTTTGAAACCAAGGATAAAGATACCATAAAGGTATATGTCACGGATGGTGTATTTAAAGATACTGCCATAGTTGTTATTAATGTTAATAATGTAAATGAACCTCCTGTATTACAGCCAAATGATTCATTGAGAGTCAAAGAAAATTGTGATACATGTACTGTTGGTATTATTACTGCAATAGACCCAGATATTGATGATAAGATTATCTATGACGTCATTGAACCAGGTTTTAAAATAGATTCAACTGGAACATTGAAGACAATAGATAGTTTAAACTATGAAAAAGATAGTATAATTGTAATTCATGTTATTGCAAAAGATACAAGTGGTGCAAGCGATACATTGAAATATATTGTAAAAGTTGACAATGTAAATGAACCAGTCCATGTTGACGATAAGACTTGCACAATCAAAGAAAATTATGTAGGTAATGTATGTCAAATTCCGGCAACAGATGAGGATAAGGATAGCATAACTTATACTGTAATTGATAATATTAATTATGAATTCAATGGTGATACCTTGGTTATAAAGAATCCTATTGATTTTGAAAAGAAGACAAAAGATACAGTAAAGGTTATTGTCAGTGATAGTGAATTCTCTGATACTGCAACTATTGTAATCAATATAATCAATGAACCTGAAGATGTAAAGATTACTGAATGGGATCATAATCCGCCGCCTGATACCGTAAAGACCAATGATCCTGACCATGAATTCAAGTGGACTATTTGTGAAGGCGATAGCTGCACAACTCATTACGATAATCCTAGAATTCATAAGGACACAACTATTAAGGTATGTAATGACAAGAAGACTGTTTGTGATTCTATCGTAGTATTGTTCAATGATGCTCCGCCAGTTGTTACTTTGACCAATGCAAAGTCTACTGATGCTTTGATTGACTATATTACTATTGAAGAAGAAAAGGATGATAAGATTTATGTCAATAAGAAAGATAACGAATTAAAGGTTACTGTTCGTGATACTATTCATAAGACAGAAAAGACTTTCCCGATTAATGTTAAGCTTGATACTCTCCACGTTTCTTCTAAGAATGTAACTGAATATAATTACTTGATTGATGAGTCTCTTGCTACATATACACAGATTGGTGGTGGCTTGATTGAAGTCAAGGAAGTTGTCAAGGATGGTGATAGAAAGATTACATTGACTAAGATTGTCGATAAGAAAATGAACCCGATTGATACTGTTCAGACTGTTACATATACAGTTAAGCAGGACGGTAAGGAATTAACTATCACTTATAAGACTGATAATTTGACTGGCCAGAGAGTTAGTGATTATGAAGTTTCTTATAAGGCTGATTCTTGTACTACTGTTTCTTATTATCTTGGTGATGACAAGAAGATTACGAAGAATAAGGAAGGTAACATTGCCTTTACTGTAAGCTATGTATATACTGATGACTTTGGTAACAAGGCTGCTTCTAAGGTAGATATTATCTATGATAATATTCCTCCTAAGGTTGAAATTTTGGAACCGATTTCTAGTAGTTCATATAATAAAAATGCAATTCCTGTTAAGTGGACTGTAAATGGCGAAGTTCAAGATACATTGACATTACAGAGAATAGAAAAAGGTGTAAACTTCGTAGTTAGAAGATATGTTGATAAGGCTGGTAACGTTGCAGCTGATACTGTCATGGTTATTATGAAGGAAGCTAAGGATATTGCTATTGAAGTAGTTAATCCTGTAACTCATCTTAACCAGGATAAGATTGACAGCTTCTATAATGAAGGTAATAAGTATGATAAGAAAAATCCGTATACTATTACTACATTAAAGGGCGATGATAAGCCGGATCCTGTTGGTGTTGGTTTCAAGGTAGATATTGTTCTTCCGTCTGTTTCTCCAACTGGTGGTCTAGCTTCTCTTGATGATATCGTTAAGAATGGTATGATTCCTGTTGATGATAAGGGCGAAATTGTCGGTGCTTCTACTAAGGGAATTCCAGTTGACCAGTATGTTGAAGAACATTGTACAGAAGAATTCCAGAAGGATTATCAGAAGCATGGATTGAATATTCCGCTTTATGATGTTAAGTATACATTACATCTCTGGATTTATACTACCCAGGCTAACTATGTAAACGATTTTAATGTAGAATATACATTGAATGATGAAGACGAAGT
>Ga0326511_10003942_pt1 | contig 11897 bp, 10 predicted proteins | sample 0_2496_0518_D_FD_203701 | JGI IMG/M metagenome (GOLD analysis project Ga0326511, IMG submission 203701) | Bovine rumen microbial communities from UC Davis, California, United States - 0_2496_0518 | ecosystem: Host-associated > Mammals > Digestive system > Stomach > Rumen | place: USA...
TCCACAACCAGTTGGATAACCAGATGAACGAGCTTTCGCACAAGCAGAGTCAGATGCTGCTCGACGGTATCGACGAAAGTGTCATCAACGAGCAGCTGTCGGTGGAGGCCGGCGAGATAGCTCGCCGTGAAGACTCGCTGGTAACCAATTTCATTGTTGAGAACTTCGACAATGTGCTGGGTCCTGGCGTGTTCATGATTATGACCAGCAGCTACCGCTACCCTGTGCTCACACCGCAGATTGAGGACATCATGAGCAAGGCCACGGAGAAGTTCAAGAACGACCCCTACGTGCGCGACTACTATCAGGTAGCCACCGAGAACCAGGCCCGCCAGATGGGGCTCCACGACGCCGGCACTACGCCGCCACCGCCCCCTGCTAACGGCATGACGCCTCTGGGACAACCGACAGCACAGCCTGGCGACAGCGCCGCTTTGACGGCTCCCGTGCTGCCGCCCACACAGGCTACTAAGCCACTCACCAATATGCCGCAAAGCGATGAGGACGCTGATTGAAGGCGGCACAATCGTCAATGAAGGCAGAGTCTTCGATGGCAGCATCGTCATTGAAGGTGAAGACATATTAACCATTACTGAAGGCCTTCGCCGCCCCGAGGTGTCTGTTGACCACGTCATCGATGCTTCGGGATGTTTCGTGCTGCCAGGCGTTATCGACGACCATGTACACTTTCGCGAGCCGGGACTGACGGCCAAGGCCGACATCGACACGGAGTCGCAGGCCGCTGCCGCCGGTGGCGTCACCAGCTTTATGGACATGCCCAACACCGTGCCGCAGACCACTACGCTGGAGGCGCTCGACGAGAAGTTCAGACTGGCGGCCACGAAGAGCCACGTGAACTACAGCTTCTTCTTCGGCGCCACCAATGACAACGTCGACCTTTTTGCACAGCTCGACGCTCATCGCATACCTGGTATCAAGCTGTTCATGGGCTCCTCGACGGGCAACATGCTCGTTGACCGCCGTGAAGCCTTGGAGCGAATCTTCAAGACGGCACAGATGCCTGTCATGGTGCACTGCGAGGACACGGCCATCATCAGTCGCAACATGGCTGAGGCTCAGCAGCATTATGGCGACGACCCCGCCGTGAGCCATCACCCCGAAATCCGTAGTGCCGAGGCCTGCTATGAGAGCACCCGCCTGGCCGTAGAACTGGCTCGCAAATACAGTGCCCGCCTCCATGTGGCTCATGTCTCTACTGCCCGTGAGCTCTCGCTCTTCGAGCCCCCGACCGCCGCCGACGCCCTGCTGCCCATGATCACCGCCGAGGCCACCGTCAGTCATCTCTATTTCAGCGACCGCGACTACCAGCGTCTGGGAACGCGCATCAAATGCAACCCCGCCATCAAGACTGAGAACGACCGTGACGCGCTGCAGCAGGCACTCACCAGCGGCCGTATCGCCGTCATCGGCACTGACCATGCCCCTCACCAGCTGGCGGAGAAAGCGGGTGGTTGCCGCCGTGCTGTCAGCGGCATGCCTATGGTACAGTTCTCGTTAGTCACCATGCTGGAGCTTGTCGACCGTGGCGTGCTCACCATCGAGCGGCTCGTTGAGCTGATGTGCCATAATCCCGCCCGTCTGTTTTCTGTCAGTCGTCGCGGCTTCTTGCGCCCCGGTTATCGGGCCGACATCGCCATTGTGCGCCCGGGCCGTCTGTGGACGCTCACCGCCGACAACATTCTCAGTAAGTGTAAATGGAGTCCCCTGGAGGGCCACACCTTCCGCTGGCAGGTGCAGCGCACCATCTGCAACGGACACACAGTCTGCCTTGACGGTCGTGTAGATACCGATTATATTGGTGAAGAATTGATAATTGCCCGTTAACAATTTTGATCACCGCCATCTATGAAGATTGATTATACCATACCAGAGATAACGCCCTATATCAATTGGGCTTACTTCTTCCATGCCTGGGGCACTGCCGGCATGACTGCTGCCGACAAGCAGCGGCTGAAAGCCGAAGCCGAGGAGCGCCTGGAGCGTTATGCCACCAGCTACCGCACACATGCCCTCTTCCGCCTCTTCGACGCCTACAGCCGTGGCGATGACATCGTGGTCGTCCGGCCTGTCAAAGACAGCGGCATAGCCTCACAGGTGACTATCCCCTGCCTGCGGCAGCAGCAGGAGGGTTCGGAACTGCTCTGCCTGGCCGATTTTATTGGTTCCGACACTTACCTGCGTACCTCTCACGGCAGCCCTCGTGCTTCTGTTAATAACACCATAGGACTTTTCGCCACCAGCGTCGATGCTGCCATGGAGCGTGACTTCTGTGACGACCCTTATGAGAAGATGATGATGCAGGTGCTTGCCGACCGTCTGGCAGAAGCTACCGCCGAGTGTCTGCACCAGCAGGTGCGTACGCGCTTCTGGGGCTACGCCCCCAATGAGCAGCTCACCATTGCCGACCTGCTCAGTGAGCGTTGGCAGGGCATACGTCCTGCCGTGGGCTATCCCTCGCTGCCCGACACCAGCATCAATTTCCTCATCGACCATCTGCTGAACTTCCACCAGATAGGCATCCGGCTGACCGCCAGTGGCGCCATGCGCCCCCATGCCAGCGTCAGCGGCCTGATGATGGCCCATCCTGATGCCCGCTATTTCAGCGTAGGCACTATTGGCGACGACCAACTCAGCGACTATGCGCGCCGCCGGGGACTGCCTCTGGTTATAGTACGTAAATATCTTGCCGGCAATCTATGACGGGAGTACTGCCTTTACTGATCCTGTTCAGCCCCGATACTTATGTCTGGCTGCTGTTCATAGCCTTGGCTGTCATTACCGCCGTGGCGTGGCTTCTGTTGCGTGCCTCGCGCCGCCGTTGGGTGGTGGCTGCGGTGAGCCTGCTTGTGCTCGCCCTCTGGTATGTCGTCGTTTACGGATGCTTCGTCGGCGTTGCCGACCTGCGCGTGCGGCATGTTACCTATGTCTCTGCAGACTTACCGCCAGCGTTTGATGGCTATCGCATCGTGCAGTTTAGCGATGCTCATGTGGGCAGTTTCAATGGGTGGCGTCAGCAGGTCCTGAAAGCTGCCGTTGACAGCATCGCGGCCCAGCATGCCGACATGATTGTGTTTAGCGGTGACTTGCAGAACAAGCGTCCGTCCGACATTGAGCCTCACCGCCAGCTGCTGTCCACCCTTGCTGCCCCCGATGGCGTGTTCTCTGTTCTTGGCAACCACGACTATCCTTACTATGTTGACGATGACGCTGAGGAGAAACAGCTGGCGCTGATCAGAACCTGTCAGATAGAAGACAGTCTGGGGTGGACGCTACTTAACAATGAGCACAGGGTTCTCCGCCGTGGCCCCGATTCCATCATCATTGCGGGTATGGAGAACGATGGCGAGGGCCGATTCCCGCAGCGCGGACGCATCAGTACCGCGCTTTACGGGCTTAGCAGGCAGTCGTTCGTCATCATGCTTGAGCACGACCCCACAGCCTGGCGTCGTAAGATTCTCCGCCACTCTCATTGTCAGCTGACGCTCAGCGGCCATACCCACGGCGGACAGTTCTCGGCCTTCGGGTGGTCGCCGGCCATGCTGGCCTATCGCGAGTACGACGGACTTTACCATATGGGTCCCCGCGCCATCAATGTCACCGCAGGCCTCGGGGGCGTTATCCCCTTTCGGTTTGGTACGCCGCCGGAGATTTGTGTCGTGACCTTGAGAAGTGAAAAGAGAATAGTGAAAAGTGATGAGTGAGAAGCCATGAATCAGATACTACACATATTATATTGTATTTATCAGTTGGTGGTGGGTGTGCCCGTGGTTATTATCATCACCATCATTACTGCCCTTGAGGTGGGTATAGGCTGTGCCATCGGCGACGGCCATTTCTGGGGCTACTATCCCGGCCGCTGGTGGGCAAAGGTGATTATTCGCACACTGCTGCTGCCTGTCCGCGTCGAGGGTCGCGAGCATCTGGAGAAGGACCAGTCTTACGTCTTTGTAGCCAACCATCAGGGGGCGTTCGACATCTTCCTCATCTACGGCTTCCTGGGCCGCAATTTCAAGTGGATGATGAAGCACCAGATTAACAAGATTCCCTTCGTAGGCTACGCCTGTCGTCGCAGCCACCAGATCATGGTCGACAAGCGCGGTGTCAGTAAGATAAAAAAGACCTATCAGGACGCACGGCGGATTTTGGAGCAGGGCTACTCCGTAACCGTTTTCCCCGAGGGCGCACGCACCTTCACCGGCCACATGGGCTTGTTCCGCAAAGGGGCTTTCGCGCTGGCAGACGAGCTGCAGCTGCCGGTGGTACCGCTGACCATCAATGGCTCTTTCAACGTCCTCCCCCGCATGCGCGACTGGCACTTCATTTCCTGGCACCCGCTCGCGCTCACTATCCATCAGCCCATCTACCCCGTAGGACAGGGACCTGACAATGTCAGCGCCACGATGCGCCAGGCTTACGACTCTGTCATGTCGGCCCTCGTGGCGGAATATCAGGGTTATGTGGAGAATCCCGACCAGTAAACATATAGTTATAGTATGGAGTGGAAACTGATACACCTACAAGAGACTGATTCTACCAACCGCTGGCTGCGGCAGTGGGCTGACACCCAGCCGGCTTCCGCCTGCGCCGTGGCTGACGCTCAGCCGTCTTCCGTCTGCGTCGTGGCCGACTATCAGTCGGCAGGACGTGGCTGCGGCACTAACCGCTGGGAGAGTGAACGTGGGCAGAACCTGCTCTTCTCGCTGCTGCTGCACCCTGAACGGATGGCAGCTAACAGGCAGTTCCAGCTTTCTATGGCCGTTTCACTGGCTATCAGCGAGACGCTGGACCAAATCGTGGGCGACATCAGCATCAAGTGGCCTAATGACATCTACTGGCGGGGCGGCAAGATTTGCGGCATTCTGATAGAGCACACGCTGCAGGGAGCCTTCATCAAGGACAGCATCGTTGGCGTAGGTCTTAACGTCAACCAGCAGCAGTTCATCAGCGACGCTCCTAATCCCGTGTCGCTATGGCAAATCACGGGCCATACCACCGGTCGCAAACAGCTGCTCAGCAGCATCCTGCAGCGCATGGATTCTGAGCTGAGGTCTGACGACCTCCGACGCCGCTACATGTCGCGTCTCTACCGCCGTAAGGGGCTGCATCCGTATGTTGACGCCGGCGGTGCCTTTATGGCGCAGATTGCTGATGTCACCGATGACGGTCATCTGCTGCTCACCGATGACAACGGCCGTGAGCGCCGCTACGCCTTCAAGGAGGTGCAGTTTGTCATATAAAACGAAAATATTGTAAATCGAGAATCGAAAATACTGTAAATCGAAAATACTGTAAATCGAAAATATTATGAGGTTTAAGCGAATTCTACTAAAGCTCTCGGGCGAGAGCTTGATGGGCAAGCAGGGCTACGGCATAGACCCTGAACGACTGCAGCAGTATGCCGAACAGATTAAGGAAATCCGTGAGATGGGTGTCGAGATAGGCATCGTCATCGGCGGCGGCAACATTTTCCGCGGCCTCAGCGGCTCACAGAAAGGTTTCGACCGCGTGAAGGGCGACCAGATGGGCATGTGTGCCACGGTTATCAACTCGCTGGCACTCAGCTCTGCCCTTGGCGCCATCGGCGTGAAAAACAAAGTGCTGACGGCCATCCGCATGGAGCCCATCGGCGAGTTTTATACCAAGTGGAAAGCCATCGAGGCCATGGAACAGGGCTACGTCTGCATCTTCTCTGCCGGCACGGGCTCACCCTATTTCACCACCGACACCGGCTCGTCGCTGCGCGGCATAGAGATTGAGGCCGACGTGATGCTCAAGGGCACTCGCGTAGACGGCGTCTACACCGCCGACCCCGAGAAAGACCCCACGGCCACGAAGTTCAGCGAGATAACCTATAAGGAGGTGCTTAGTCGCGGTCTGAAGGTGATGGACCTCACGGCCATCTGCATGTGTCAGGACAACAACTTGCCCATCTATGTGTTCAACATGGATGTCGTGGGCAACCTGAAGCGCGTGATGCAGGGCGAGGACATCGGCACGCTGGTGCACAATTAGTCACACTCCCTTTTATTTCACCTCCTCGAACTCAACGTATTCTCCCTCGGAATCGTCGAAGATTTTACGGTCGGCTTTCTGCTCTGAGCGGCTGTCAATAATCGTTACGCCACTGTCGGTCGTCGTATGGCGGGCAGTGGCTTCTGCTTTTTGCTTTTGCTTGGATTTCTCCTTAGGCTTTTGCTCAGTACCTTTGAAATAGTCTTTTGCAAACTGTGGTTCCTCATCTTCAGGCTTGCGGTAATATTTGGTTGATGTGCGCTTGAAGTATTCTTCCTCTTCAGCCTCCCTGCGGGCAGCGCGTGCCTCTGCGGCCTGGCGGAGCATCTGCTTAATCAGCCGCACCTTTTCATGAAAAAGTATGGCCAAGACGATGGCCATGAAGATGAAGACAAACAGGATAACGGTAAGGATTTCTTTCATAGGTTTACTGTGGTAAAGTGATTATTTCCTTAACCAGACGATGACCGACAGCACCACGTACCAGGCGATGACGGCTGACAGGCCGATGGTGCCGAGCAGCACGAGCAACGGTATGCAGGTAATGAGAAAACCATATTTTACCTCATTGCCCCGCCACCCCCAGGTCTTGAACTTCAGGGCAAACATGGGAATTTCGCTCACCAGCAGATAGCAGCTGACGGGTATGAGTGCCAGAATGACGTAAAGCCAATAGTCCGGCAGCTGGTATGGCTCAAACCACGTCTGGAAATGAAGGCTCGTGACTAGCGCTCCCCAAAACAGGGCGTTGGCAGGCGTTGGCAGTCCGATGAATCCCAAGGCTTGGCGCTCGTCAAGATTAAACTTCGCCAGTCGCAATGCTGAGAAGGCGGCAATGAAGAAGGCCAGAAAAGGCACAAACGTCAGGTGGATGTGGAAGGAGGAAAGGAAGCTGAACACCATGGCTGCCGGTGCGAAGCCGAAGGTGATGTCGTCGGCCAGGGAGTCGAGCTCCTTGCCGATGGGCGACGACACATGGAGCAGGCGCGCCGACATGCCGTCGAAGAAATCGAACACGGCACCGATGATGATAAACAGCAGGGCCGACTCGTAGTCACCCTGAAACGCCCAATAGGTGGCTATGCAGCCAGATATAAGGTTGCAGCAGGTAATGGTATTGGGAATGTGCTTCTTCATTCTTCAATTTTTCAATTCTTCAGCTTCGCTATCACCGTCTGGTCGCCGGTAGTAGGTTGGTCCATGGTGACGCAGACCTTGGCTGTGAGCGGCAGGAAGAGGTCAACGCGCGAACCTAATTTGATAAATCCCAGGTGCTGGTCGATGTAGCACTCCTCCTCGGGCTTGGCGTAGGTGACGATGCGGCGGGCCATGGCGCCTGCAATCTGTCGCACGAGGATGTCTTCACCCTCAGGCGTGGTAATCATCACGTCGGCGTGCTCGTTCTCCTCACTGGCCTTGGGCAGCCACGCCTTGTGGTAGTTGCCGTTGTGATGCTCCACGAACTTCACTCGGCCGTCCACCGGAAACCAGTTGGCGTGAACGTTCAGCGGACTCATGAATATCGAGACCATCAGGCGCTTGTCGTGGAAATACTCATTCTCCTCAGTCTCTTCAATCACCACAATTTTGCCGTCAGCCGGTGCCACCACTGTGCGCTCGGTGTCGCCATTGAAATAGCGGATGGGGCAGCGGTAGAAATTGAGCACGCACAGCCAGACAAAGACGCAGATGCCGCCGATGAAGGGCATAATGACATGGCGCGCCAGCGGACTGACGGCATCAAGCGCAAAATAGGCAGCGGTGCAAACGACCAATGCTATGAGCCCAGCATAGATAAGTTCGCTAGTGCCCTCGCGGTGAATACGTATCTTTTTAAGCTTTTTGATTCTTTCTCCCATGGTTAGTAATTGTGCAATTGCGATGCAAAGGTACATAATAAATATGAATTATGAATTAATAATTATGAATTTTTTTGGTTTTATCAACTTTTTGGCGTAACTTTGACGCTCAATTTGCACTATTCATGGAAGATTTCATACATTTACACGTACATACCTATTATTCTATCCTTGACGGCCAATCGAAGATTTCGAAACTCGTAGACAAGGCCATCGGCAACGGCATGCGCGGCATGGCCATCACCGACCATGGCGACATGTTCGGTATCAAGGAGTTTCACGACTACTGTATCGGCGTGAATAAAAAGCGACAAAAGGATGGCTTGGAGCCCTTCAAGCCCATCTTCGGCTGCGAGATGTATGTCTCGCGCCACGGCTCCAAGACGCTGCGCCGCGGCAAGGAAGACCAGAGCGGCTACCACCTCATCGTGCTGGCCAAGAACTACCGGGGCTACAAAAACCTCATCAAACTGGTGAGCAACTCCTGGACCGACGGCTACTACATGCGCCCGCGTACCGACCGCGAGGACCTGGAGCGCTACCACGAGGGACTCATCGTCTGCTCGGCATGCATTGCCGGCGAGGTGCCCAGGAAGATTCTCAATGGAGACATGGCCGGAGCTCGTGAGGCCATAGAGTGGTACCACCGCGTGTTTGGCGACGACTACTACTTGGAGCTGCAGCGCCACGAGGTTAAAAACCCCGCGCAGCGTGCCAATCGCGGCACCTTTCCCCTGCAGCAGCAGGCCAACAAGGTGCTCAAAGAGCTGGCCCATGAGTACGGCATCAAGCTGGTGTGTACTAACGATGTGCACTTTGTTGACGAGGAGAATGCCGAGGCCCACGACCACCTGCTCTGTCTCTCCACGGGCAAGGACCTGGACGACCCCACGCGCATGCTCTACACCAAGCAGGAGTGGTTTAAGACCCGCGAGGAGATGAACGACATCTTCACTGACGTGCCCGAGGCGCTGAGCAACACCCTGGAGATATTAGACAAGGTGGAAATCTACAGCATCGACCACGACCCCATCATGCCCTTCTTCCCCATTCCCGAGAGCTTCGGCACCGAGGAGCAGTGGCGTGAGCGCATCAGCGAGCAGCAACTCTACGAGGAATTTACGCGCGACGAGAATGGTGAGAACCCCATGTCGCGCGAGGAGGGCGAGAAGAAGATTAAGAAGCTCGGCGGCTACGACAAGCTCTACCGTATTAAGTTCGAGGCTGACTACCTGGCCGAACTGGCCTATAAGGGGGCCAAGCAGCGCTATCTGCCCGACGATGAGCTGAAGATCGAAAAAATAAAGGTAGAGACGGAGGATGCCGATTCTTCATTCTTCATTCTTCATTCTTCATTGCCCAAGGAGGTGGACGACCGCGTGCGCTTTGAGCTGCATATCATGAAGACGATGGGTTTCCCCGGCTACTTCCTGATAGTGCAGGATTTCATCAACTCCGCCCGCGACGAGCTCGACGTGTGGGTGGGACCCGGCCGTGGAAGTGCCGCCGGAAGCGTGGTGGCCTACTGTCTGGGCATTACCAAGATTGACCCGCTGAAGTATGACCTGCTGTTTGAGCGTTTCCTCAATCCCGACCGTATCTCGCTGCCCGATATCGATACTGACTTCGACGACGACGGACGCGGCAAGGTGCTTAAGTGGGTGATGGACAAGTACGGCCACGAGAACTGCGCCCACATCATAACCTACGCCTCGATGGCCACGAAGAACTCTATCAAGGACGTGGCGCGCGTGGAGAAGTTGCCGCTGCCAGTATCTAACGCCCTCTGCAAGGCCATCCCCGACCGCTTGCCCGAGGTTGACGGCAAGACGCCGAAGATGAACCTGACGAATGCCATCAAGGCTGTGCCTGAGCTGCGCGACGCCGAGGCTTCGAGCGACCCCGTGCTGGCCAACACCATCAAGTATGCCAAGATGCTGGAAGGCACCGTCCGCGGCACGGGCATCCATGCCTGCGGCTTCATCATCTGCCGCGACCCCATCAGCGACTGGGTGCCGGTGAGCACCGCCGACGACCCCGACTTTAAGGACACCAAGACCAACTGCACACAGTACGACGGCCACGTCATCGAGTCGACGGGGCTCATCAAGATGGACTTCCTCGGCCTGAAGACGCTCTCGGAGCTGAAAGAGGCCTGCGCCAATATCAAACTGACGCGCGGCATCGACGTCGACCTCGACACCATACCCATCGACGACCCCAAGACCTACGAGCTATACCAGCAGGGACGCACCATAGGCACCTTCCAGTTTGAGTCGGCGGGCATGCAGAAATACCTGCGCGAGCTGCACCCCACGGTGTTTGAAGACCTCATAGCCATGAACGCCCTCTACCGCCCGGGACCTATGGACTACATACCCTCTTTTATCGCCCGCAAGAACGGTCGCGAGGAGATTAAGTATGACATTCCCTGCATGGAGAAATACCTGAAGGACACCTATGGCATTACCGTCTACCAGGAGCAGGTGATGCTGCTCTCGCGTCAGCTGGCCGACTTCACCCGTGGCGAGAGCGACGCCCTGCGTAAGGCCATGGGTAAGAAGAAAAAGGACATTGTCGACGCCATGAAGCCCAAATTCATAGAGGGCGGCAAGAAGAACGGCCACGACCCGAAGATTCTGGAGAAGATCTGGGCTGACTGGGAGAAGTTCGCCTCTTACGCCTTCAACAAGAGCCATGCCGCCTGCTACTCGTGGGTGGCTTATCAGACGGCTTACCTCAAGGCTAACTACCCCGCCGAGTTCATGGCCGCCATCATGAGCCGCCGCCGTGACCAGATTACCGAGATTACCAAGCTCATGGACGAGTGTAAGCAGATGGGCATTCCCACACTGGGGCCTGACGTTAACGAATCGTACCAGAAGTTCGGTGTCAGCCAGCATGACGGCCAGCAGGTGATACGTTTCGGACTGGCCGCCATCAAGGGCATGGGTGACTCGGCAGCAATGGCTATCATCGGCGAGCGCGAGAAAAACGGGCCCTACAAGAGTATCTTTGACTTCGCACAGCGCATCAGCTTTGCCAGTGTCAACCGCAAGGCCTTTGAAAGTCTCGCCCTCAGCGGCGGCTTCGACAACTTCGGCATACGCCGCGAGCAGTTCTTTGCACAGAACAGCAAGGGCGAAGTGTTCCTTGACACACTGGTGCGCTACGGACAGCTCTACCAGCAGGAGAAGCAGCAGGCACAGAATTCACTCTTCGGAGGTTTCGACGACGGTGTGGAGATAGCCACGCCACCCATTCCCAAGACCGACGAGCGATGGAGCGACATTGAGCGCCTGAACAAGGAGCGCGACCTCGTAGGCATCTATCTCTCGGCTCACCCCCTGGACGAGTATAAGATTGTGCTCGACAACCTGTGCAACGCCAAATGTGCCGATTTGGCAGACGTGGCAGCCCTGGCCGACCGCGAGGATGTCATGCTCGGAGGTATTGTCACCGCCGTGCGCACAGGGTTCACCAAGACGGGCAAGCCCTTCGGCATCGTCACCCTTGAAGACTTCGACGGCTCCGGCGAGCTGCCACTCTTCGGCGAGGACTGGGGCGTCCGCGCAGGCATGTTTTCCATAGGTGCTTCGGTTTACATACAAGGTAAAATCAAGCCGCGGTTCCAACACAACGAAAATGGCCCCAAGGACCTGAAGGTGAGCAACGTGGAATTTCTGCAAACCATCAAGGACAAGGCCATCGACCGCATCACCATACAGCTCACTACCGATATGCTCGACGATCAGGTCGTGGCCGAACTCAACCAGATAGAGAGCGAGCATCCGGGCAAGACGAAACTCTTCTTCCAGCTGCGTGACTCACTGGGCAAGCACCATGTGCTGCTGCGCTCAAAGAACTGCAGTGTTGATGTGCGCCACTCGCTCATAGATTTCATAGAGCGCACGTCGGCGTTGGACTATAAGATTAACTGAGAACCCTCCCCATACCGCCCAATTCCCGCCGGCACGTCTACCCGTAGCCTTTCCTAGGAAGGGG
>Ga0326511_10003943_pt1 | contig 11895 bp, 16 predicted proteins | sample 0_2496_0518_D_FD_203701 | JGI IMG/M metagenome (GOLD analysis project Ga0326511, IMG submission 203701) | Bovine rumen microbial communities from UC Davis, California, United States - 0_2496_0518 | ecosystem: Host-associated > Mammals > Digestive system > Stomach > Rumen | place: USA...
GCTTTAAACTTATCTAGTAATATCTTCTTTTTCTCCTCAAATGGTTTGGAAACAATATACATAAAGTCATCTTTATGTTTCTCCCTATATTCATCTAATGTACATATTGGTTTGCAAGGTACACCGCATGCGACTGTATTGGAAGGAATATCTCGATTAACAATGCTTCCAGCACCTATAATGCAGTTATCACCAATTGTTACATTTGGCAATATAACACTCCTACAGCCAATGAAACAATTCTTTCCAATAACTATTGGAGCATAAATAACTGTTTCCTTATTTCCATCTTCTAAATTCCTTATAACCCTAGTTGCAGCATCGTGTGTTACAAATGCACAGTCAAATGATATTGTGGTGTTATCACCAATCTTAATCAGATATGGTTCTGAACCAAAATTGGCTTCACCAACTATATTTACATTCTTTCCTAGGTTAGGCTTTCCATATTTACTATTAGGTATATACATAATTTAAGATATTCTTACATATTCTGAAAGGATTGAATCAATGTCATAAGCCTCAAGTTGGTTTATAAACCCACTCCAATCACCACATTGTTCCATTCCAGCCCAAGGATGAACGTGATGCATAATTGCTCCCTTTATTAGTTTCAAAAGTTCAACAAGTTTATCACCCATTGGAACTTGATGCAAGTTATCCATAACTTCATCCATCTTGGATTCTTGGATTAAAGTATCTTTATCACCTAGATTATGAGAAACATTATAATCCTTATTGCTTATGATGTTAATCCTATTTGCTACTAGGTTTATAACTGAATTGGCTGCATTCTTCTCATTGGTTGCCAATCCCTTCTTATATTTCAATTGAATGTATGCTGGGTCAATTCCATTAAATATGATATTTCCAATCATATTCTTATTCTCACTATTCGTAGCCTCTCCACGAATTCCAGCTCTAATATCAACCTCACTAGCATCAGCATCTTTATTATACCTAAGAATTACATCCTCCTTACCTCTACCAATTACGGCAACATCTTCAGACTTTGGTAATGCTCCACGAGTTTCGTCAACATTTGAAATCTTCTCGATTGGATTATTATCGTGTATTTGAAGCAAAGTAGTTGCATTCTCTTTCCTACAATAAGAATTGTATTGTGGTTGGGATATAATAGGACCTAGGAAATATCTCTGTGATGTATGTTTACTTCCACTATCTCCTTCCATAAAGATGAAAACAGCCTCTCCTACCTTTGGTATGCTTTGGAATACTTTTGGCAATAATGGAAACGCCCAAGGGATGTCATTGATGTTATTGGGTTTGTCTTGTACTAATTCTGCACGAACCCTAAGACCATCATAACCATCCTTTGAGAATGTGTTTTCAACTTCCCTTACAGTACCAACATCGATTGAAAAATTAGGCATCGCTTAACACTCCTCTTTTATTAAGTTCATCTTTGGCTTTGTTATAAAGGAAATCCAAATCCTCTAATTCGTGTACCATTTCGATGATTTTATTTTTCTTAACTTGATATTCATTGTCATAACCCATCAACTTTATATTGATTTCAGCATTTGACAACCTAGTAAAATCTATATTTCTATCCATAACATTTTTAATTTGCTACGCCATGACCCATTGATGGTGTTGTATTAGTTGAAATAACTGTAACTGGACCAGCTGAATTGCTACCAGTACCAAATGATGACATTGTTCCTGGTTGTATGCCAACTTGTATTGACATATCCTTCTTGATACCTCTATATATTTCCTTTGTATTTGCAAATGTAAATGCAACTGTTAGATTTGCACTTCCATCTGGCATTGGTCCAGTAGGTATTCCAAGACGATTTAAATCCTTTACAATATTGGACACTGAATGAATGGTTGATAGTCCTGGTCTACGAACCATTGAGCATATCAATAATATTCTTGACAATTGTGGAAATGGTGTCCTTATATTACTAAAATAATTTGTAATTGTTTGACAAATTTGTTGTATTCCCATAGTCTTAACAGTTAATAATTGGCTGTTCACTTGCTCTAGTAACACTAGTGTCAATATCAGCATAGTCAACAGTATCAAGTTTAGTTTCATTATCCATATTACCAAATCTAAACCATATGGTTGGACAATTCCTTATAATGTCATTTATTGCTTCTGTATAGTTCTCAAGCTGTTCTCTTACAAGGATATTTGCCATCATTGCAATAATTGGTGATAATTGCTTAAGCAACAGCTTCATAAGTTCTTGAACTATAAGGTCTCTTACTTCCTTTACAATTGAAACTATGATTTGTCTCATTGCCATTATCAAGTCCTTCATGGTGAACTTCTGCCACTTACCACCCATAATAGTTTCATTTACCTCAAGTAACATTAATACCTTTGGACTTAACAATGCTTGCACTAAGCACAATGTAAGCTGTTCAATAAGGTCAGTTACAAAGTTGATACGGATTGCCATCCTATCCTTCTCATTAGCACCATCACTTACTGATAGAGATGCTTGAGTAATGGCTCTATTTAAGACATCTACTTGTACATTAAGTTCAGCCTTATCATCATATTCATCTAATATGCTTCGTATATCAGTAAAATCTCTTTTCTTCGCTCTCTTCTCTTCAGCCCTTCTAAGAAGTGCATCATACTTGGAGTTATCAAACTCAAAGAAACAATCGTTAACGACAGAATCATCAGTGTTAATTATATTCTTTATAATCTCCCTAATTTCTTCTGTTCCTTGCTGATGCTGAATGCCTATGGATGGATTAATACCAAGTCTAATGTTAATCAAAGAATCTAACAATGTTGTTGCAATTACCTTTGCATCAAACAGCTTCATTCCCATTACATAGTCATAATTGAACTCATATACGGTAAGACCATTGTAACATTCAATTAATATTGGTTTTAATTTATCTATATCTGTTGTAATAACACCACTTTTAGGGTCAATTGTAACAGCTCCATCACCATATGTAAGGTCAGTACTATCTTGAGCAAGAATTGTATATTTACCATTTGGGTCATAATTTCCATATGAGTCAAATGTTATTCTCTTGAATCTCCATGCTGGTTCTCCTTCTGAAATATTTGGAATATGAACTAATGGTCTTGGTAGAATTGTAAAACGAATCTTATTATTAACAAGACCAGTTATTGGGGCATCACTAGATGCTTGGTCTATATATTGTAGATTACATATTGCTCTCTCCTTATTATAGTCTCTAGTTGCTCCCTTTCCAATTCCATTATTCTTCAATAAGTCATTGGCACGTCTTACATACCAATTCACTGAATTCCAATCATCTGAAATTGGAACTATTGTGTTTTTCTCTATCTTATTATCCTTACCATATTGGCTATCAATACACATTGATAAGACGTGCCCACCACTAGAATATGGGGATGCGTTTCCTTCATCCTTATATGAGAATGTATTTCCTTGTAAAATTTTAGATTTGGTATTACCTGTGAAATTAACATCAACAGCTTCTAACAATGTCTTACCATTAACACTAGTAGCATTAAATTCTTGTTGGAAATATTTTTCCAAACTAATATTTTCAGTACCTTGTTTAGTGTAAACTTTACTAGAATTAGGGAATTTTCCCTTATGTATTACAAACCATAGGAATGCATCAAAGTCTTCTGCCCTAGCAAACTTATATACATCCTTTATACCTTCAAGACCAAAGTACATTTCCTTTCCTTCTTTGGATAATGGGCTAACACCCAATTTACCAAAATAATCAATTGATTCTAGGTTTATGTCAATACCACGTTCTTGTGAGGTATTATAATCATCAACAACTTTATGTATTTTTCTATATTTCTCTGGTATTCTTGGGTCTGCTGTACAGCTAAGCATATTCTTGAGATTTGTCAGCAATATTGCCTTGATTGAAATTTCTAGGCTTGGCAATACATAAACTAGGAAGTTTGTCAAAAACTCCCTAAGTTCTTCATATGTTACACCCAAATGGTCTAACAACCACATTATAAATCCAATTGGATTGGTTGCGAATGTGGTTGACAACGTTGGTGATTGTTCAATCAATTGCATTATCACCAACACCTTATCAATCATTGCTTTGGCTGTGTCAACACTTGACACAGTTTCTTGCTGCATCTCTTTTGTACTAGCCATTACTTCTTGTCAAGTTGTATTGTCTTAGTCTTTTCATTTCCTTGATATGTCTCATCCACCATCTTCTTGATGTCATCGAAATTGAAGTCCATAGACTTGACACTCAAGCCTTCATCCATAGCACCCTTTACATCACCGTTATGATGAAGCACATCTGTTAGAATCTTTGCAATATCAATCTTCTTTGATATCGCCTTGTCCTTTATGCCCAAATAGTCATTGATAATTTTACCATATTTGGCTTTAGCGTCCATTGCCTCATTCTGCAATTGAGTTGCATTAGCCATCTTGTTAATCTCATTCTGAACTTGTATAATCTGTTCAGAAGCCAACATATATGACTCTTGTAGCAAATCCCTCAAATTCTGAGGGTCATTTAATTCTATCTTTAGTTTAGCCATAGTTTCTTTTTGTATAAATATTTGAAAATGAATTATTCATTGATTAGTTCTAATTTAACTTCATAATATCTCTTCTTATAAACCTTAAGTGCATCTCTAATCTCCTTTGTATTGAGCATTGTGGTCTCCTTAAGGAAAAGAAGTATTGAACTCTTATTGAATTTATTGCTTCCCATTTGGGCAAAAATCTCATCCCAATTGGTCATGAGTGAAATGAGAGTATTGCCAACCCTAATCTCATTTTCAGTGAGTTTAAGTCTTTCCCTATCACCTAGAATCTTCTTTATATTTTCAACAGTATTGCCAGTTAGTTCATTAAGAAACATTCTATGTGGGTCATCATCACTGTATGAGAAACTTAAATTATTGTCTATTGTGTTCTGCATTTCAGTGGTAGGGTTATCATATGACTCATTCCTCTTCTGATTCTTTGAGAATTGATTTATCTTATAAATCAAATAATTCTTACATATTGTTCCACAATATGAATATGCCTTATAATTGGTTGTTGGGTCAAAACAAGAAAGTTTTGTCATAAGAAATGACATCGTATCATCAAATGTGGCATTAAATTCCTCATCTGGTGGATATAAGTTATATCTTCTTATGATTGATTCTATCATTTTTGTAAATGCGGGTTTTAATATCTCGTTGAAAATGGTATTCTTTTCAATAATATCATCACTATTAAGATAATCTACAACCGCCTTTTCCTCTCGTTCACAAAAATAATAATTTTTCTTGTTAGGATTTGGTTTTCTACCCCTTTTCTTCTTAACAACTACTTCTGTTTCTGTATTTGCACTAATGTCACTCATTTTCCTTCTTATGAGATATTTATATTTAGGATATATGTCCTAATTAGTTTCTTATTTTAATACTAAATATCAAATCAAAGGCAAATCTGTGCAAATTTAGCACACTTTCTTTACACATTTTTCACAATTGGGAAAAATCTTCGTGTTGCTTTTGATGTTCTTTAAAAAATGGCACTAACCATCAAATTAGTGCCATTGTTTTTTATCTTGTGATTGTATAACTAATCCAATCTTCTTTTTTATCAGGTTGAGACACTCTATCGAATAATATAATAGGCCACTCTCCACCACCAAAATAATTTCTATCTACGTTAAATATTCCATCTTCGAATGCTTGTTCACATTCCTTATATGTATCTCTAAAACGCTCAAGCGTATCATCTTTATGCAAAATTGGATTTAGCTTAATACCAAAATGTTTAAACATAATGTCATACATAACTAGACCACGTTTAAAAAATGGATAAAGGCTCTTTATGAAATCCAATTTCGCTGATAGGTCTTTGTATATTAGCTGTAATACTTCTTCATTCGAAGTATCCTTGCTAACAGAGAATATGGATATTCTATCACCTAAAATCTCTCTATCATACTTATTCATCTTCCTTTACATTTTTAAGATAATCTTCGTAAGTCTTGTTTCTATCTTCCTTAAAGAAATACTCACGTTTAGCTAAATCAAACCACCACTGTGTTTCTTCATTACCCATATTTTCCTTATAGTATTCAACAAGTGAATTCTTTCTACCTAGATGATGGTTGTATCCAACCTTTGGAATAACATATACAATTTTATTCTTATTTGTTGCACGAAGAAGCCATTCATACCAGAATGTAATCTTGATAGAAGGTTTCAATCCACCAACCTCACGCCAATCTGCGGTATTAAAGATGGAACCAGTTAGATAGAAATCAAAGTAGTTCTGCAAACAGTCATTGTCGATATATCCAATCTCATTTGAGAAAGAACTCGCCCATGCAGCCTCATTACCGAAGCCAACATACTTTCCATTATTGAAATCTGTGATGTCCTCAAGGAACATAAACACACTTGTACTTGGCATAAATTCAATATACTTCTTTGCATTATCGAACCAAATTGGTGTATATGTATCATCAAACTCAAGTATTGAGAACCACTTTTCCTCAATCTTATCAACTGCTGCGTTTACCAATTCTGCAAAAGAATCTCCTTCACTTTCTGCAAGCACTGTAAGCCTCTCAGACACGCCTTTTAGTGTCCTACCATCAACACCTCTCTTGACTGACAAAATTGCCTTCACGCCCTCAGGAATGCTCTCTACAGCCTTATTCAATAACTCTATATTATCCTTACCAAATTCATGCATTGGTATTATCACTACTAGTTCCTTCATTTCTTTTCTTAATTTGTTCTTTTAGTTTATTGATGTATTCTGCCTTAATATCATCAAAGCTTCTTTCATCACCATTGAATCTATTTATTATCATTTCGCAACCTAGAACACAAGCCTCTGCCTCTGCATCAATATGAGTCCATTTAATAATGTTATAAACCTCATCTATTAATTTAACCACATCCAATTCCTTGCTATACTTAATGAATTTCTCAAAATTAAATAAATCAAGGTCATTTAATTTAACATTAATATCAACAGAACCGCATATAACTCTACGTATCATTGGAAAACCAATTGTTTCGAAAGGTCCAGTTAATTCATTTTCAGCAGCCTCAGTTATGAGATATACAGCCAACTGTTCCATAGCAACAGCGCATCTTTCTCTAATTTCTCCATCAAGACCTTCAATAAAGCCTAATTTACTCCATCTGTCGAGATATTTCTCAATCATCTTTTGCCCCTTTTCAGTCTTCTTGAAGTCTTTATAGTCATGTACACATATTGACTTATCAAGCTCAATGTATCCTACCATGTTACTTTGTAAAAATTCTTTCATTTTACTCTTCCTCCTTTTTAGCTTTAATCTGGACTACTAAGTCTTGCATTTCCTTCTTTCTCCTATCGAGAACGTCTGTAATGTAAGCCAAGATGTCAGCTTTAGTATTTTCCTCTGTCATTTCCTCTGTAACCTTCTTTGTTTCCTCTGCTAGTACTGTTGGTACTTTATCAGTAATCCAAGAGCGTACAACGCTTGCAATCTGCTTATGAAGGGTATCATAGTCATTAAACCACACGCAACAATTTGGAAGTTCGTCCTCATTTGCCCAATCTACACTTGTATTTGGTACTTTAACCATTGTGATTGAACCACTCTTTGCTGCCTCAAGTGCTGAATACATAAAGCTTGCTGTCTCATCTACAACAATTGTCATTGCATTCTCTCTAAGTTCCTTTGCAAACTCTTCCTTTGATAGGTTTCTAAGTTCCTTGAATGATACCCACTTGAAGAATGGATATTTCCAATAGAATGGCTTTACAATCTTCTTAATATCACTCTGGTCTTTTGAGATAACATTAATAACCATCTTCTTTGGATTAGATGTCGTACCAAATATCTTAGAAATAAATGGTCTTACCTTTGTGAGCTTTACATATGGGAAAGCCTCATTAAGTTCTGCTGCTTGATAGTCTGAATTCGTAATACCTTCCATAATTCCAAAATCGCCCCATTGTGCAGCATAAGGCATTTGTTCAACAACATAATCATAGTTCTGCAATATTACAACTCTCTTGCAAGGTAAGTTCTTTGTTTGGTTCATTACTTGAGAGAAAATTTCTGGGATGAACAGTACATCTGATGGTGCAGTTCCAATCTCACCTTTATTAACATTAAAATGTGGCAAGTTTGCATACTTTTCACCAAGCCAAGCACCAACGCCAACAAACTCCTCTTCAGTATGAAGCATATTAACATCATAACCTTCATTCTTCAGCATCAATGCCAAGTTGTAGATATACTCTAGAGAACCAGAGCTTACACCCTTTGTGTCTATGACGAAAAAGTATATTTTATTCTTTTTTTTATCTATCCTATCTATCTCTTTCTGGATATTTTCTATTACCTTTAAATCTTTTTCATTCATGATTTTATTTCTTTTAAAATTTCATTTTTATTTTCATATACTTTATATGGGTATTTAATACCTAAATTACTATAATACAAGAGTTTAACACCATTTTCTTCGCAAAGTTTCCTCTTACGTTCATCTCTTTCTTTAATAATTGGTAAACTTTTGCTAATCCACCCACCAAGACCAAAATGTTGTTTACCTTGACATTCAATGCCTACTTTATATTTTGGAAGATAAAAATCTAAACTCTGTAACCCCAACCACTTTGTTTTATACTCTTGGATAAATTCCTCATTATTATTAATAAGAAATTGCCTAATTTCTCTTTCTAAATGAGATTCATCACAAATTGGGCATCCTTGACCACGAAATAAATGATGGCTTGGTTTTTGTAAAAATTTTCCATGAATAGGACATATGATTTCAACATCTGTTTTATTATTAATATAATTCACATTAGAATAATCATATTTATCGCCATGAACTTTTCTTGCTCTTTCAATAAAAGTTTCAGTACTTTTTTTACATTTTTTAGCAACTTCATCATATCCACATTTATTACACCCACATCCACTTAAATGCCTATCTGGGCGCTGCCAAAATTCACCGTGTATTGGACAAATTATGCAAACTTCAACTTTATTATTTATGTAAATAACTTTTGAGTAATCATACTTATTTCCATGAATTTTTATTGCATCAGCAATAAACTCTTCTTTGGTTTTCCTCCTCATTATTCTTCAGTTACATCTTTTATTAATTCATATGCTTTCATTGTGTTCAATGTGATATTCTGTCCCATTGTCATAACCTTTTCATCCTCAATTGAATCCAATATGTCAATGAACATCTTTACCATATCATATCGAATGGTGTTTTGACCAGTGTAGTCATTAACCTTTACCTCTTTAACCTCTCTTGTATTTGGAATCATTGCCTTGGAATCCTTATCATAGATATAATGCTCTGTAATTTCCACCTCATTTGTTTTATCATTTGGGTTTCCAAAGACAAATTCTGTTATCTTGTTTATATCAAAAATATATGGACTATTATTCATTACTTACCTACCTTTTTGAAAAAATCATTATCACTAATTACATCACTAAGATTATCATAATTCAAGAATGCCTTATCTTTACAATCTTTATTAAACTCACGATTAATAAGTACGACTTTCTTTCCCTCTGGGATTTCTTTCTCAAAGAATTCATCTCTTGCTGTAATTACAACATCACACTCTTCCCATACTTCTTCAAGTTTCTTTGGGAAAATTACCTTTCTAACCCTACTTCCAATCTTACTCAAAAAGAAAAAGCTTGATTGTATTGTCAAGGCATCCTCATTAAGACTATAGAATACAATTCTTATATCTTCATCTTCGATGTTAGTAATCTCAGAAAGCCAATTGGTGATTTTAACTGCTAGTTTTCTCTCAGAAGTGTTTGCACACCCAAAAATCTCATAAGGATAATTGATGTACAAGAAGTTATTCTTTTCATACTTGCTGTTAAACTTGCAGTATTTATCTAACACATCAACTTGGTCATCCAACTCCTCCCATTCCATTGATGGGTCATATTCCTTAGCATAATACTTAAGAATTTGTCTATTAATGTTTCTTACAACATGATTTAGTTCTATTCCTATTGTTAACATATTTCTTTTTATAAAAAATAAAAATTATTTATTATTTTTCAAGGCTTTTTGTAAACATTCTGTACAAACTGGTTCATGCCCATCTGCCTCTTGTATGTCTGCATCATATACTGACATCTCCTTACCGCATACTGAACAATATCTTTTCCTTTCGGCTTGGACTAATGATACATCGACATCCTTTCTCTCTTTCTTCTCATATTTCTCTGCCATAGACTTTGAATAATACTTAGATTCCAAATCCAATGGAAGCCTCATGTATTCATCCCAAGTAAATGTGAGTAGGTACTCATATCCTTCTTGTCTAAATGACTTGAATTTTGCCCCATTAATGAAACTATAATTTACAAAATCATCCTCATTATATGCCCTATATGTCGTAAGTGATAAGTTTAAGATTGATGATGCAATTTCATTTCTATTTGCTTCATATTCACTCTTAACATCAAGTAATTTCTTAACTTCATTAATGAATGGCATTGAAGCTGCATCATATGGGTTTGGTTCTGTATTGAAATGTAATGTTGTCTCAACCTTTCCAATTTCCTCATTAATATCAACGTCAATCTTGGTTATAAACTTTTCAACCTTGAATCTGACAAAGGAATTGTAGTCAATTTCAAATCTATACTTCTCACTTCCGTATTTGCCCACTTGGTTCAAACCATCTAGAACTGACTCACAGATTGATTCATTGTCTTGTGTAAACTTGAATCTTGTTTTCTCAGTTTTCTTTTCTTTGGTATCTTCCTTGATTGCAACGCCATTTCCAAGGTACTTGTAGTTCTTTGACTCATTCTCAACCCTATATGTTCTATATCTTAGTTCTTCTACTTCTTGAGTCACCTCACCCTTCAAGAGGTGCTTTGCAACCCTTTCATCAGATACCTCTTGTTGTACTGTTACTCCATTGTCATCAACTGACTTGTTACCCATAATCTCAGTATCTGCTGCTTTCATACCAAATGGAAGACCATACCATAGATTCAATAAGTATTTTTTTATGCTATTCATATTTTTTCATTTCCTCCAAAATCTTTTCTCTAAGAAGATTCTTAATCTTTCCACGATATGAAAAGAATTCTTGTCTCTCCTTAATCATCATTCTTATATCCTCTGGAATACTCTCAAACATCTTATCACCAGTAGCTAGAGAATAACCATCTGTCATTCTAGAATAATCTTGACAGATTTCATTAATTGCTGAATAAAGTGTCAACAATTTTTCCAATGTAATACTCTTGTTCATATTTTATTACAAAAACTATACCAAAATTTATTTTTTTATAGGTAAGTTAATATGTTTCTAAATACATCAAAAAACGTAAACCTATAAACTGGTTCCAATTCACCATTATTGAAAAGCTCTTGAGCTTCTTTTAAATTATTACCTAGATAATTTACCAAATAATAATCTTTACCATCATGTACAACTACCGTTCTGTTTCTCATAATATTAATTGTTTTTTAAAATGTCAATTGGGTAATATTTACCAAAAATTTCATTAATTATTTCTCTATTTTTATACCAAGAATCCTTCAACTTACCAATTGAATTGTGCGCCAATCTTATATTTGTTGTCACACCAATTTTACATTTCTTTGCAAAATAATTAGCCATGCACAAGTAAATCTCGTAGAAATCGAAGCCCTCTAAATCTCTATTAAAGTTCTCAGAAACTCTTTGTCTATGTACTGCAACAAATAATCCATCAACTACAAGTACTTCTTGTAAATCCTTATCTAACAATGGTGAGAATGCTGTAAGCCAAGACTTGCCTTCGTTTCTATGAAGAACTTGTCCAAACTTCTTTTCATAATTCCACCATGCAGCATTGGAATCAAACTGTGCTGAACCAGCAACTCCAATAATCCCATAGTCT
>Ga0326511_10003945_pt1 | contig 11889 bp, 11 predicted proteins | sample 0_2496_0518_D_FD_203701 | JGI IMG/M metagenome (GOLD analysis project Ga0326511, IMG submission 203701) | Bovine rumen microbial communities from UC Davis, California, United States - 0_2496_0518 | ecosystem: Host-associated > Mammals > Digestive system > Stomach > Rumen | place: USA...
AATACTGATCATGAATTTTCCATCCCGGTTTGGCTCAGTTTAGCTCATTTTGTTAATGTTTTACCAGCACCCACAGATGTCAAGAGCCAGACAAGTGATTATTATAGTAAACGACAAAAATAACTTTACTTAAAACTACATAACGACTTGAGTTGAGCGTTTGGGACAGCCCAGGCATCAAATGCAATATCAACCGTATTAGCCAGATCCGATATCGAGGCAAAGAATGTGTTATGAGTATTCTCTCGACGAGTTATTCTCCATACCTGCTCAATCGGATTGAGATCAGGCGAATATGGCGGCAACATCAAAAATGAAACTTTGTCGGATATATCGTCATATTCAGGCTGTTTCTCTGTATCAACAAGCCGTAAGGTTTTCTTGTGCCAGGGAGCGTTGTCCATCACTATCACATAATGCTTTCCCTCAGGCGCCGGTTTTGCTGAAAGGAAAGCCCTTATGGATTCAATTGTTGTCTCATAATTGAATGTTTCAGGCCTGGCCACAAACAGTTCCCCTGTCTCGGGGATTACAAAGCCGCTGTATGATACTTTGAATCGCCCGGGAAAAGATTTTACTGTTGGCGCACTCCCCTTTTTAAACCACCCGCATGTAACGGTAGTCTGAATTTGGAAATGTACTTCGTCCTGATATACCATGATCGCGGTACTGTCCGCCTCTAATTCGGAACGTTTTTTTTAAACTCATTTCGTGCCTCGGAATCTTCATATCCTTTTGAGGGATATGGCTGAGGACGAATATGAGAATAACCCAGGCTGTGAAACAAGCGCTGGCACTGTCTTACACTCATGTTGACATTGTATTTTCTGCTTATATAGGTGGAAAGAGTGGGACCATCCCAGTTTTTATAGCCAATTTCTTTTGGATCGGTTTGAAGAACTGCGTCGATTTCCTTATATTGGTCTTCGGTAAGCTTTGCGGGACGCCCTTTGTGCCCTTTGGGGCGCAGTGCTTCAAATCCCTGCTCATCTGCTGTTTTTACCCAACCGGTAACAGCAACCTTGCTGACCCCAGCCATGGTGCCAATTTGAGCAGCAGAGCATCCAGAAAGAACCATATTTACGGCAAATACCCTGAAGTGGTACCGAGCCTCGTCGGTTGACGACATAATAGCTTTACCTTGTTCCAGCAACAACTCGGGGTCGGTATTATACTTGCGTTTATTCATATATACTGCACCTCCATAAGAAGTATAGCATATATTTTGCGCTATTTCAAAGTAAAATTATTAATGTCGTTTACTATAATAGTACACTATTTTCGACTGGATGGAAAAGTGCGCCAAATGCAACAACGGGAATGTCGCTTGTGCCCGTTACTTTTTTAAATTTTATTTTTGTTTTTCGTTCTTGTGCCCATAATCCCCGTTTCTCAAACATATGTAATCAAAGCTGCGCAGAATTGCCCCTTAATGCTCTCTTCCCACAACCGCCCTCAGAAATGCGGAAATCATCAGGATATAGCATATGGTCTTAGCAGCATGAGCATTCCAAAGGCAGGGACTAAACCGGCGCCCACCGCGACCGGGATATAGAAAAGAAATGACAAAAGAATATAAAGCCACATATTTGAAAAAATATGGTCATCCCGTCTCTTTTGAAAAAACATTCGACAGACCGCCGCGCCCAGAAGAAGAATAGCATCTTGCCCTCCGGCCAGTCATTGTCATTGCCATTTCATTTCCCTGCAGCACTTCCAAAATGTTTGAATACTGGTTTTGTCATATAGTTCCTGTCTTCTCGCCAGACAAATCTGGTATGAATAGTCCAAAGGAATAATGGAAAGGTGTTTTAATCGATCCCGATAAAAACGCACATAAATATCCGGACAAATATAGGCGCCAAGTCCATCTATGCACATCCGAAGACAGGTCTCGGCAGAGTCGGACATTGCAGCAGTATAAGGGACAATATGAGATGATTCCAGTATAGCGGTCCCGAAACGCCCCGCAGTATCATTTTGTGTATTCATTACAAAAGGAACTTCTTCGAGAACACTGAGATCTCCGGTACGATTCATTTCTGTCAGCTGCTCCCTTGTCAAAAAACCGGTGGGAAGGATGAGCACCATTGATTCACTGTACAGCGTCTCCTTGAAAATCTTCGGATGGTGATCAGATACATTTCCTATCATTATGTCAAGTTCACCTTCCAACAATTTTTCAATCAGTACATCATTTGTCCGTTCTGATATTCGAATCTGTACATGCGGGAGTTCTTTACGCATGCACCGTATCAGGTCAGGCATGATAATCTGGCTGCGCGTCTGTGAAATACCTACATGCAGGATATCACTGATGTTCCCCGACAGATCCCGGAATTCATTCACCATGGCATCGTTCAATTCACGAAACCGCACACAATATTGATAAAACCTCTCTCCCGTCCGCGTGAGGCGGAACCTGGGCCTTCGTTCAAAAAGACAGGTGCCCAATTCTTTTTCCATCGAGGCAATGTGGGAGCTCAGGGTCTGCTGCGTGATAAAAAGTGACTGCGCCGCCCGGGAAATACTTTGATGCTCCACGACAGCGATAAAATAATTCATGTGTAACAGATTCATTGGACCACCCCGCTTCACAGTTATTTATCTGTATTATACATCGATTAAATACAGTTTCCAATCTGTTTATGTCCGTGCTATCGTTTTAATCACAGACACCTCACAGACCTTGTAGACACCATCATAAACACCTTAATAAATCCCTATAGACGAAATAAATAAGAAAGGGGTGATTCCCCTTCTGATCTGACAGGATAAAATGCGGTTTGGAGATTATATCAATGGAAAGACTTGGCTATTATAATGGAACTTTCGGACCCCTGGAAGAAATGATGATTCCTATGAACGACCGTGCCTCATGGTTTGGTGATGGCGTTTACGACGCCGGTCCTTGCCGTAACTACCATATTTTCGCTCTGGATGAACATATAGATCGATTTTTCAGAAGCGCTGCCGCTCTGGAGATCATAATGCCTGTCAGCAAAGAAGAACTCAAGCAACTGTTAATGAATCTTGTACTGAAAATGGATACAGGAAACCTGTTTGTCTATTATCAGGTCACACGTGGTTCCGGAATCCGGAAACACGCCTTTACAAAGGGGATGGGAAATCTTTGGATCACTCTCACACCCGCTGAGATTTCTGATGGACTCAAGCCCATTCAGCTGATCACGACAGAGGACACACGCTTCCTCCACTGCAATATCAAAACACTCAACCTCATCCCTTCCGTGATGGCAGCGCAGAAAGCAGAAGCTTCAGGCTGTGATGAAGCAGTATTTTTCCGTCCCGGCGGCCGGGTTACCGAGTGCGCCCACAGCAATATACATATTCTGAAAAACGGAACCTTGTACACAGCACCGACCGACAATCTGATTCTGCCCGGCATTGCAAGGGCACATCTGCTTCGGGCCTGCTCAGCACTGGACATTCCCTTCCGGGAAGAAGCTTTCAGTCTGGCGGATCTTTTCGGCGCTGACGAAATCATCGTCACAAGCTCCAGCAACCTCTGCCTGCACGCAGACCGGATCGATGGAACCACTGTCGGCGGAAAAGACAAGGATTTATATAACCGCCTCAGAAAATATCTTCTGGACGAATTTTATCGGGAAACTGAATATTCCGCTTAAGCGGCGCATTACACGAATTGCTTCTCCAGTCCGTTATGGAAATCCACATGTTCAGCCTCTGCAAAAGCATTTTTCAGGTCATTCTTTTTCTTTTCCAGCGCCAGGACCGTCCCTTGTTTCACCCCTTCACGATAAAAGCTCCAGCAATTCTGCCGCGGACATGTTCATGATGGAACCTCCTTCGCTTCCAATGATTGAATCCGCCAGTTCCCGTTTTGCCTCCTGAAGGGCCTGGATCTTTTCTTCGATCGAGTGTGATGCGATGAGGCGGATAACGGTAACCTGACGGGTCTGTCCGATCCGGTGTGCCCGGTCTGTCGCCTGGTTCTGTACTGCGAGATTCCACCAGGGATCATAATGAATGACCACATCCGCTCCGGTGAGGTTCAGTCCTGTTCCTCCCGCGCGCAGGGAGATCAGGAAAACCGGTGTATCTCCGCTGTTAAATGCATTTACCAGCCGCAGTCTCTCCTGTTTAGGTGTCGATCCTGTAATAGTATAAAAAGGGATCTTCTCTTTCTTCAGATCCTGCGCAAACAGCTCCATCATGGATGTAAACTGTGAAAATACCAGCATACGGTGGCCTCCGTCGATGGCGCTTTGGATCAACTCCATGCAGGCCTCTCGTTTCGCGCTCGTGCCTTTGTAATCCTCAAAGACCAGCGAGGGGTCGCAGCAGATCTGGCGAAGGCGGGTGATCTCCGCGAGCACGCGGACCTTCTCCTCCCCTGAGCCGCTGAAATTCTCCAGCATCTGCTTCATATGTACCACCTGTGCGTCATACAAACGGCGCTGTTCCCCTTCCATGGCCGAGATTCTGTTCTCTTCGAGTTTATCAGGCAATTCCTTGAGAGCGTCTGCCTTTTTTCTGCGAAGAATAAAGGGAGCGGTCATCGCAGCCAGTTTCCCGGAGACGGATCCATCCTTTTTCTTCATGATCGGCACTTCAAAACGTTCAGAGAATTCCGATTCCTTATACAGGAATCCCGGCATCAGGAAATCAAAAATACTCCATAATTCAGAGAGACGGTTCTCGACCGGTGTTCCTGTAAGGGCAAACCTGTGCGAACCTTTCAGTACTCTCACCGCCTTGCTGACCGCTGTCTTCCGGTTTTTAATAAACTGTGCTTCATCCAGAACGATCGTGGAAAAGGTCATCCCTTCATAGAAGGCAATATCCCGTTTAAGCAGATCATAGGATGTGATATACAGCCAGCCGCCCCTCTCCGTGCCGATCTTCCTGATCTCCTTTTTCCGCTGGCTGAGGTTTCCTGCAAGAACCACTGCTGGTATATCCGGAGTAAACCGGCTGCATTCTTCTATCCAGTTATAGACCAGGGACGCCGGGCAGATGACCAGTGCCGGTTCTGACACACTTTCCCTGTATTGTCCCTGGAGGAAAGCGAGCATCTGCACGGTTTTGCCAAGGCCCATTTCATCTGCCAGGATCCCGCCAAGGCCCGCCTGCGAAAGTGTGGAAAGCCATCTGAATCCATGGATCTGATAGGGCCGAAGAGTCTCCTCCAGTTCCTCCGGAACATCAAAATCGGCATCTTGGATCGTCCGGAAAGAACGGATCAGACCTTTGAAGTGCCTGTCCCCCGTGTGCCGGACGGGTCCACCTCAAAATCAATGATCTTTCCGTTTTCCTCATCCCTCCTGCCGTTTTCAAGAACTGGTTTACTAAACCATTCCCTCCAGGGCCAGGTGATCTTTTTGTTATGATTCCGTTTTTCAAGTGTATCCATGTATAAGATATCCTTTCGCTGTTCCTGTAGCTCTCACCGCTTATCGATCCAACAGGGACCATCCTGCCGTCTCTTTCAATACTGATTTGATACTTCTCATGATCCATGTTCACGTCCTTCCAGGCACAGATCCAGACCCAGCAGATTTGCCAGATAGATTACCACTTACATTCGCGAAGCGAAATTGGAATCGCCGGACGCAACGTTACCGTCACACCCTGGTCAGAGTGTGACGAGTAACACACTATGCCTGTCTCACGCATATCAAAATTATCGTACATTATCCCAGATTGACTGGAATTAACTCAGATTGGCTGGAATTATCCCAGATTGGCTGGAATTAACTCAGTTTGACACAGTTTTACTCATACCTGCACATGTCGTAAACGAAACGTAAAACCATTCATAGACAAAAAGCCGATATTTTCACAAGTTTCTGGAATCAGAATGGGAAAATAGGGACTGCGAGGGCCTATGAGGACCCTGCTGCTGAGGACCTGATGCGGCACGTCTTTCAGGGGACGGTCCCCGCTTATCTTCGGCCGGCCAGTTCCGGTTTATACTGGAACAATTGAGTTGTCATTTCCCAATGGTTCCTGTATACTTGCATTTGGTACCCCCTGCAAAAATCAGCTTGTATTCTCTGCGCGGTGTACTGGTGTTTGTCTCACCTGAGAGATTTTCGAAACGAATATATATGACCATGTTCAATTTGTCTGCAGGGAAGAGTCTATGCCGGCATATGAAAAAAAGCTGTACAAGTGGCAGAGGGAGTGTCTCGACGCCTGGAAGAATAATCATTACAGGGGAATCGCCAATGTGGTGACCGGCGCCGGAAAGACCTTTCTGGCGCTTGCAGCAATCGCACAGGCAAGAGCGCTGTATCCGGATCTGATGGTCCGGATCGTGGTGCCTACGATTCCGCTTGCCCATCAGTGGGAGATGGCGCTTCTTCATCAGTCCGGTCCGGATGAGTGGCGTCCGGGCTTTTTTGGAGGTGGAAAAAGGGATGATCCTGATCGTCATGTGATCATATATATCATTAACTCCGCGAGGGATTCGCTTGCGGGGCACATCCGGAGAGACCTGGCACTGCAAAGGCACGTCCTGTTAATCTGCGATGAATGTCACCATTATACAAGCAAAGAGAACAGAAAAATCTTTGGTTTTCTGGAAGGGGCTCATGCTTCTGCGCTTCGCGAAAAGGAGCTGTATCTGTGCCTGGGACTGTCAGCTACACCGTTCGGTACATCGAATGATGAAGTCCTGTTCCGCTCCCTGGGCAGAGAGATCTACCAGTACGGCTTTGATTCCGCCGTCAATGAAGGTATCATTTCTCCCTTCACTGTGTGCGAGGTATCGTCTTCTTTTTACGCGGACGAACTAGCCGAGTACGGGGAGCTCACTTTCAGGATCGGAAAGGCGCTCATTGCGCTGCTGAGGGCACATCCTCAACTGAAAAAGCTCAGGGAGAGAAAGGAAAAGTCCTTTATCAGAGCTGTGATGCGGATCGCGAAAGAAGCGGACATGGATCCGGAGGAACCGGCCTGCACCTATCTGATGCTGACCTGGCAGCGAAAGGAAATCAGTACACTGGCCAGGGCAAGGCTCTCCTGTTGTCTTTCTATTCTGGAACAGCTCAGGGAAAGTGACCGTGTTCTGATATTCTGCGAGAGGATCGCTCAGGCGGAGGAAATGGCGGGCCTGATCCGGCGGGCTTTCGGTAATGTCTGCGGAGTTTATCATTCGCAGATGACAAAAGAGGCGCGGACAAGGATCCTGTCGGAATTTCGCGAGGAGGCGTTCCGCATCCTGGTGAGCTGTAAAGCGCTGGATGAAGGGATTGACGTCCCGGACGCGAATATCGGGATCGTACTCAGTTCCACTGCCGTGGAACGGCAGCGGATCCAGCGGCTTGGGCGTTTGATCAGAAGGGCGGAAGGCAAGGCAACTGCCTGTCTTTATTATATTTATATCCGGGAGTCAACGGACGATGCCGCTTTCCTGCCTGAACTGCAGGAATGTGAATCCTTCAGTCTGCGGTATTATCCTGCAGAGGGCGTTTTTTCCAACGATCTGTACGAATACGTCAGCGGCGGGCTGGTGCGGTCAGCCAGGGATCAGGGATATAATGCCGCACAGCTCGAAGAGGTGCGCAAATGTCTTACCGAGGGACTGGTGTGCGCGGATTATCTGCTGTCTGCAAAAGAGCAGGCACGGCGGGCACAATCAGCAAAAGACAGACATTCGAAAAACTACTGGGGCGCGATGAGACGTGTCGGAGACGCGTTCCGGGGAAAAAGATAAAGAAAATGATATAGATAAACAAAAAGAAACAGAAATAATAAAGATAAAGAGAAAGTCAAAGAAAAACAAAAGACAAAGATAAAGCAATAGACAATTTCGTAGAAAACAGGAGAAAATGAACAGGATGAACTACGAAGAATTATATGGCGCACTGCAGCCTCTGGAAAAGTCACTGAAGGATTCCGCAGCGGCAGTCACAAGGCAGCAGAAGGCGATCCAGAAAAATACCGAGACAGGGAATCTGACGGAAGTAAAGAAAAGTCTTGAAGCGATCGCGGATGCGACGAAGACCTTACAGGAAGGAATCGATGCTGTCCGGGACAAGATCGAAGCTTTTGATACGAAAGCATATTTTGCGGGCGGTGATTTTACAAAGCAGCTTTTGGAATCCTGTGCGGAAAAAGGCGTCGATGTCCGCGGAGAGACGGGTGTCTATGAGATGTTCCCCTTCAAAGTGAGGATCATCGGAGACGAGGAGCATGACAGTGAAGTCTGGATCAACAGGAAGAAGCTGCCGAGCTTCAGACCCTCGTACGTGGCGGAATCGATCCATGCCGATCAGGTGAAGCTCTATAATGCGAAATTTAACGAACAGACTTTTATGTCAGAGCTGGCAGATGCTTATGAACTTGCCTGCCTGAAGTCAAATGCCCGTATCGGCAGTACACAGAGCCTGGACAAGATTTATAAATTCCTTGCCCCTACTGCCCGGGCACGCAAGGATTATGACAAGCAGGCTTATGCCTTTGACCTGGCGCGTCTCTATGAAAAAGGAACGGACGCTTGGATCTCCAAATCCGGGAAGAGATATTACTTCGGGACCAGCAGGGACGGCAAAAGCGGGATCCGTGTTCTGAGCAGCTCCGGTGTGGAGTCCTTCATCAACACGCTGAAAATGGTAATGGAGCAGTAAACCATTTCGTTCTTGTAAAGGACAATTGAAAGGGGACGATTTCATGACAGAGCAAGTATCGGGAGACGCCGCGGTGGAATGTCTGGCGAAGGGCCTGCCCCCGGGGCGGGGTACCCTCCTGAAAGAAATAACAGCCGGCCTGGATCCGCTGACTTCTTTTCTGAGCGAACAATACCTGGAGGATTATATCTGCCGGGGCGGAAGCAAGATGAAGTTTGTGACCGGCCGCAGCGGGAGCGGGAAGACGCATTTTTCCATGCGCATACTGGACGAAGCCGCTGAAAGGGGCTTTCTCACCGTTTCTTTTTCCGCAAAAGACGTCTGGCTCCATGATTTCAGGGAAATCTATCTGGAGATTCTCCGCCAGTGTGATATTGAACATGTCCTGCAAGGCTGCGCCGGGCAGATCATACGGGAACTTGGTTATGATCCGACTGAAATCGAAGAAGGAAAGAGTTTCATGGATTTTCTCTCTGAACGTGGTGAAGCGGATCCGATCTCCCGTGGAGAAATCCGAAGCGCGCTCAGAACATATTTTACGAAAAATCCGCTGCTGGACAATAATTTTGCCTTTTGTTGCTCGATTCTCACCGGCGGTATCCTGGGCCATCCGGTTCTGGAACCGGCCAGCCGGGAACTCGTGCTGTCTTTTCTACATGGAGATAAATCCGTCAAACTCGGACAGCTCCGCGCGCTGGGACTTTCTCCTTCCAGAGTCACGAAGATCAATGCCAGGCATCTGCTCCGCTCTCTGGCGGAGGTCGTGCATCTGGCTGGCTACGCGGGCATGGTCGTGTGCATCGATGATCTGGAAATGCTCATGAATCGCGCGGCAGGCACCACCATGCGGTATACAAAGCTGCGCAGAAATGATGCCTTCGAGAGCATCCGGCAGTTGATCGATGACATCGACAATATGCGTTATATCCTTTTCCTGTTCGCATTTGATCGTGGACTGATGGACAATGAAAATGCCGGTTTCAAGACCTATCAGGCGCTCTGGATGCGGATCCAGAACGAAGTGGTCAGCTCACGCTTCAACTGTTTCGCAGACATCCTTGATCTGGACCGCTATGCGGAGGAGTCTTATACCGAAGACGTTCTGATTGAGATGTCAGAAAAGTTTGCGAAGATCCTGTCGAAATATGGCTGGCCCGCAGCGGCGCTGGACAGGGAGAAAGTCAGGGAACTGCAGGAGCGGGCAAAATTCGGCGGAATCGGAATCCCTTACCTTATCAGCCGCGCCGTTCTCTCCAATGAAACAGACTGAACTGCAGGTGCCGGAAACGAAGCACCGGTTACTGTCCACGCCCTGTCGGGCACCTGAACAGTACCTGCAAAATCCCATTTCACAAAGCGAGGCCATGTTATCGTTGTCGTGATGGGATTTTCCCGTTGTGTTCGGTTATTTGCGCTAAAAAAGCGTGCAAAAACACCTCGAATTCAGCGGCGTGTGAACAAGTATCGCTACACATTCGCACCCCGCCTCGTGGCGGACACTTCCGGAAAGGGGAGTTGTGAAAATGATGCAAAGTCAATCCATTGGCGCACAGAAGAATACAGATTTTAATGCCCGGCATGTGATCGAGGCGCTGCGCAGCGGCGTGCCGTCGCGCGCGGTCGGCGAATACTTTTCCGAAGCGCGTCCGGCGATGATGCGCAGGGTACAGGACCGGCTGGAAAAAGTGGTCGAAACAGGACACTCTGACGGAATGGTATTCACCGGACGTTATGGAGAAGGAAAGACACACCTGCTCAACACAGCATTCAGCATGGCCTTTGCGGAAAATATGGCTGTTTCATTTGTGTCCCTGGGAAAAGAAACACCTATCGACAAACCCCATCAGCTCTATCCCAAGATCATTGCCAACACCTATCTGCCTGGTGCCGCCCAGCCCGGGTTCCGCCGGAAGCTGGAGGATCTGACAAAGGGAAGCAATGTCTCCGGAGAGCTTCTTGCTTATACGGCAAAGGAACTGGAAACAGACAAACTCTATTTTCTTCTTCGGGCTTTTCTGGGTACGCAGGAAGAAGACGAAAGATATGCTTTCCTGGCTGATCTGGAGGGAGATTTTACCACCGGTCCCCTGATCAAACGCAGCTATCGCAGGATCACCGGTTCCGTGGCCAGATTCAACCAAAATTTCAGCAAGACAAAACATATCTATGACTATTTCTACTTCATCAGTCATCTGTTCAGGCAGCTTGGCTATAACGGATGGGTGATTCTGTTTGATGAGGCAGAGCTGATCGGAGGAATGGGCAAAAAGGCGCGCGCCAAAAGCTATGTGGAGATGCAGCGTTTTCTGAAGCCTTCCCCCAGGCTCGAAAGTGTGTTTTCCCTGTTTGCGTTCAGCTCTTCCTACGTCGAAGACGTGATCGACAAAAAGAAGGAATTTGAGAATGTCGAGGGAGTATTTGCTGAAGACAAGGACGCGCTGTCAGCCTCTCTTGCCTCTCTCCATGCAATTGAAAATGCCCCGGAACTTGCGCCTCTGACAAAAGAAGAAATCACACAGATTCTTATGAGCATCCAGGATTTCCACGGAAGGGCATATGGCTGGCACCCCGACGTATCCGCTGAGTCCATTTACGCCGCAACAGAAGCCGGCGGCTACCTGCTTCGCACCAAAATCCGCGCCGCAATCGAGTTTTTTGACCAGCTCTACCAGTACGGTGCAGCCGGAAGGACAAAAATCACAGAGCTCGGAAAAGAAACCTTTGAAGAGGACGATACGCCTGATTTGCCGAACCTGGATGAGCTGTAAGACCGGAACTGCAAGGAGACATCAAATGTGCTCAAAGGGACGATCAGAATCGTCCCTTTGAGCACATTGTTTGCGTGGGCAGTGTCATGATAATAGTGTAGAGCCGGCCAGACCGCCCAGCGCATAGAACATCATTGTCATTCTTAAGGGTCATGGACAGTGTCTGCGCGTTCCAGTAAGGGAATGTCGCGGAAGTGGATCTGGAAATAATACTCCAGGCGTAAACTGTTCCGCAAAGGAACACGATCATCACTCCTACAGGCAGGATAGCACTACGATTAGCCTGAATTATTCCTGCTTGTAAGGACAGCTGCTCCCTATTTTCTTTTTTATGTAGCTCAGACAACTCCTGTACTGATTCCAAACTTCCTTTTCTGTCTGCATTCCATTGCAATTCCTGTGTCTAAATTGCCATACTTTATCCCGGCTTGACTCAGATTGACTCACTTTGCCACAGTTTTTCCCACACCCGCAAATGTCAAGGGACTGACGAGTACTTCCTC
>Ga0326511_10003946_pt1 | contig 11881 bp, 8 predicted proteins | sample 0_2496_0518_D_FD_203701 | JGI IMG/M metagenome (GOLD analysis project Ga0326511, IMG submission 203701) | Bovine rumen microbial communities from UC Davis, California, United States - 0_2496_0518 | ecosystem: Host-associated > Mammals > Digestive system > Stomach > Rumen | place: USA: California...
CACTCAAGGCTGGCATCACCACTTTTCCCACAAAACTATAGTGCCATGTCTTGGTGACGGGTTTGTCATCAAGCCGTTTCTTGAGGGCGTAGAGTTCCAGATAACGGCTGATGCAGGTAATGGTGAGGATACACGTCAACTGCATAATCCACCAGATAAGCAGTTGTACGGCTAGCAGGGTGTAACCTGACCATGAGCAGCAGACACTTGCGATGAACACCACAAGCGAGACGTATGTGTAGAAGATGTCTGACTTCGGGATGTTCTGGTTATGGCGTCTGATGACCACCCATTGCCAGATGGCACAGGCTAGTAATACGGGCGGCAGTACGATGTTCACCAACTCGTTAGGAATAAGGATGATGCGGCAGCCGATGACGATGAAGCCCATGGCGATGAGAGGGGCATAGATGCGGAAAGCCGAGCCTATCTGGTCGCCCTTCACGCGCAGCAGCAGTGATATGAGTATTACTCCCAGCAGCCAGGCATATTCCACCAGCAGGTTCGAGGCCATGATGAGGAAGTTCTGTGACGAGTTACCCATCAGGAGCCCCTGAATCAGAGCAAAGGTGATGGTCGTGGTGGCCATAGTGATGGCTGTCTGCTTGCGCTTAAAATCCTCTGTCTTATATCGGCGGGGCATCAGGAAGCGGAAGAAGAGCAAATTGAGTACGATGGCCACGATGACATAGATGCCAATGGCGACGAACATGCCGAAGATCCACTGTGCGCTCCATTGCGAGTTGTCATTGTTGTTGGTTGTGTATTTTTTCCTGACGGTCTCGGTCATCGTGTTCCAGCGACGTCCGAGGTTGCTCAGCAGGGTGGGGTAGCTGTCGCCACCGTTGATGAAAATATTCTGCTGGATGTCGGTATAGCGCTTCTGGGCGTAGTCGTTCAGTTCGCTCAGCCGCTGTGCCGTCTGGTTGTAGTAGCGTATGTTGCGCTTCAGCATTGCCTGGTTATAGGCCAGCGTGTTACGGATGTTATGGGCCAGCTTCAGGCAGGAGTCTCTGCGGCTGCTTCCGTACTTTGTGGTTATCATGTCAGGCATGGACTCCAAGCGGACGATGATGCTATCGTAACGAGCCAGGTCGGCTTGGTTCCTCTCCAGGAACTGTGCGAAAGGCAGTTGCCGCTTGTTGAACTCACGGTATTGCTTGGTGGCTTCCTGACAGGCATAGGTCATGTCGAATACGTTATCTGTCTGTTGGGAGTAGAGCATCAGCGCATTCTGGTCGGCCTGCTTCAGTGTGAGCAACATTTGGGTGATCATTGTCTTCGTGCGCTCTTGGCGCCGTGTCGAACGCACCATCAACTCGTTATTATATTGTTCCAGTTCGGCCTGTAAGATGGTGAGCGTCTGCTCCAAGTCTTTTTCCTTCAGCACGGCACTTGTCTCAGTGGCGGCACCTAGTACCACCAGCAGTATTAATAATAAACGTTTCATCATGTAGATTTCAATGCTGTCTTATTTTTAACCGTGCAAAGGTACGTAAAAAATTAAATTAATAAGAAAAAAGTCGGCATAAACTTGTGGTTTTAAATCTTTTTTGATTACTTTTGCAGCCAGAACCTCAAAAAACAAGACATCTAACTGTAAAACAAATAATGTTGAAATGATTCTAATAGCCGATAGTGGAAGTACAAAGACAGACTGGGCAATAGTCATTGGTAACACTCAGCCTGTAGTAATCAAGACACAGGGTATTAATCCTGTGCATCAGTCGCGTGAGCAGATTGTTCAGATTATGCGTGAAGAGTTTGTTGGTATTATGGGATCAACTCCCGAAGTACAGAAGCTACGCAGTGCGGCTATACTGACGCCTGAGTTTCCTATAGCTGTCTATTTTTATGGTAGTGGCGTACGTCCTGAGATGGAACCACTGATGCAGTCTTTGTTGAAGGAAACTTTTCCGCAGGCCAGCGTTATCGAAGCACATAGTGATTTGCTCGGTGCTGCCCGCTCACTTTTTGGACGTAATGAAGGTATTGCCAGTATATTAGGGACAGGCGCTAATTCTTGCCTTTATGATGGAAACGGCATTGTTAAGAATATGCCGGCATTGGGTTATATCCTTGGTGATGAGGGTAGTGGAGCCGTGCTTGGCAAGCGGTTTATTCACGATCTTTATGGCGGTCTTTTGTCAGAAGAAATTAAAGGTGCTTTTGAGCGTGAAACGAAACTCAATCTGGCGGAAATTATAAAGCGCGTCTATCGTGAGCCGTTAGCCAACCGCTTCTTGGCATCACTTTCAGAATTTATCTCCGCCCACCTTGACGATGCTGGTGTGCATGCAGTTGTCGTGCGTAACTTTGAGGATTTTCTCCGCCTCCATATCAATCCTTATTGCCGTGCCGACCTCCCGGTGTCGTTTGTGGGTAGCGTTGCCTGGCATTTCCAAGAGCAGTTGCGAGAGGCTGCCGAGAACCTCAATTTCCACATCGGTACCATCCTGAAGACACCGATGGCTGGTCTCATCCGTTATCATAGTCAGTCCTGAATCTTGATTACTGGTTGTAGCATCAGATTACTTATTTATTTTTATTTGTAAAGAGATTAAAAATACCAATAGACAATGAAGCTAAAACTAATTATCGTCTCCATGACTGCCATCATTGTTTCTGCCTGTCAGCAGAAGCCTCAGGAGCGTCCGCATGACTTCGTCCGTGTGGAGAACGGACACTTCGTGAAGAACGGCAAACCTTATTATTATGTGGGTACCAACTTCTGGTACGGTGCTATCCTCGGCTCGGAAGGGCAGGGAGGCGACCGTGAGCGGCTCGGTAAGGAACTTGACCTGATGAAGGAAATGGGTATCGACAATCTGCGCATCCTCGTGGGAAGCGATGGAGAACGCGGGGTGAAGACAAAGGTGGAGCCGACGCTACAGGAGGCACCTGGCGTCTATAATGACACCATCCTTGCGGGGCTAGACTATCTGTTGCAGGAACTCGGTAAGCGTGACATGGTGGCTGTGCTCTACCTGAACAACTCGTGGGAGTGGAGCGGTGGCTATGGTTTCTATCTGGAGCATGCCGGTGCGGGTAAGCAGCCCCGTCCCGATGACGTGGGTTATCCTGCTTTTATGGAGGCGATGAGTAAATACGCGACTAACGAGAAAGCGCACCAGTTGTTCTATGACTATGTGCGTTTCATCCTCTCGCGTACGAACCGCTATACTGGACTGGCCTATAAGGACGATCCGGCTATCATGTCGTGGCAGATTGGCAATGAGCCGAGAGCCTTCTCGAAAGAAGCGCTGCCCGCCTTTGAGAAATGGCTTGCCGAAGCATCGGCCCTTATCCGTGAACTTGACCCGAACCACCTGATTTCCGTCGGTTCTGAGGGTGCCTGGGGTTGTGAAGGAGATTTTGATGCTTGGGAGCGCATTTGCAGTGACGCTAATATCGACTACTGTAACATCCACCTCTGGCCCTACAACTGGGGGTGGGCGAAGGCCGACTCACTGATTGAGAACCTGCCACGGGCGGAGGCCAATACTAAAGAATACATCGACCGCCATCTGACCATCTGCGACAAGATCAAGAAACCGCTCGTGATGGAGGAGTTCGGTTATCCGAGAGACGGCTTCAAGTTCGGCCTCGATACTCCGACCAAAGGTCGTGATGGCTTCTACGACTACGTTTTCTCGTTGGTGGGTGACAACGCCGAGCAGGGCGGCTATTTCGCCGGTTGTAACTTTTGGGGCTGGGGTGGACTGGCCAAACCTGTGCATGAACAGTGGCAGCCTGGCGACGACTACACCAATGACCCTGCCCAGGAGGCACAGGGACTGAACTCGGTGTTCGCTGGCGACACCTCGACACTGGCTGTCATCAAACACCAGGTGGAGCGAATGAGCAAATTGACTGAATAGTGTAAGTATTGAGCAAATAAAAGTACCGCAATTTGTGAATAATGTCGTACCTTTGCCGCCGATAACTTAAACGAATAAGACTATAGACTGATGAAGAAAATTCTGACTTTACTCTTCTGCTTGATGGCGACGGGTTCGCTGTCGGCACAAATTCGTGGAAACAGTATCGTGGTGACGGTACAGCCTGACCATCAGGACTGGACCTACAAGGTGGGCGAGAAGGCCACATTCGTGATCAACGTGCTGAAATCCGGCACATTGCTCGACGATGTAAACATCGACTATCAGGCAGGTCCGGAGATGTATCAGGATGTGAAGAAAAATGTGGTGCTGAAAGACGGTACTATGAAATTGACCGGTACGATGAAGCAGCCCGGTTTCTACCGTGTCGATGTGACCGCCCATGTTGGTGGCAAGGAGTACAAAGGTGCTTGTGGGGCGGCTTTCTCGCCAGAGCTGTTGCAGCCCTCGACGGTGATGCCAAAGGATTTCTCGGAGTTCTGGCAGAACGCAATCCAGGAAGCCCGAAAGACGGAACTGAACCCGACGAAACGACTGTTACCCGAGCGTTGTACGAAGGACGTGAACGTGTATGAGGTGTCGTTCCAGAACATGCAACAGGACTATCGTACCTATGGTATATTGTGTGTGCCCGTAAAGGAAGGAAAATATCCGGCCCTGTTGCGAGTGCCTGGCGCTGGAGTGCGTCCCTATGGTGGTGACATCTGGACGGCTGCCCAGGGTGCTATTACGCTGGAAATCGGTATCCACGGCATCCCTGTGACGATGGACCAGAAGGTGTATGACGACATCTTCCACGGCGCTCTGAATTGGTATTGGGAGTTCTATATGGACGACCGCGACAAGAACTACTACAAGCGCGTGATATTGGGTTGTATCCGTGCGCTTGACTATATCGAGGAATATACCCCGTGGAACGGTAAAGAAATGGGTGTGACGGGTTCGTCGCAAGGTGGTTTCCTTTCACTGGCGACCGCCGGTCTCGACAAGCGTATCACCTACTATGCACCAGTGCATGCTGCCCTTTGCGACCACACGAACTCGCTGAAAGGCATCGCCTGTGGCTGGCCCCATTATTTTTATTATAATAAAGGTAAGGGACAGGAGAAGCAGATTGAGGTGTCGCGCTATTATGATGGTATCAACTTCGCCCGTCTGATTACCGCCAAGCAGAAAGGATGGTTCTCGTTCGGCTACAATGACGACGTGGTGCCCCCGACGACTGCCTGGGAGACCTATAATACGGTGAAGGGGCCGAAGGAGATCGTGCCCTATCAGGCCACCTGGCACTTCTGGTTCCAGGAGCAGTGGGACGAATGGGAAGACTGGTTGCTCAAACAAATGAACTTAAAATAATAAGGTATATATGAAAAAGATAACAATGATAGCAGTGGTGACTTTGGCCATAACTGCATGCGCAGGACAGAAACAGGCAGAGCTTGAGAAAACGACGGCTCAGCAGTTGTTGGAGCGTCTTGACACACTCCAGAAGAAAGGTATTATGTACGGACATCAGGACGACCCGATGTATGGTCTGACTTGGGAATATGATCAAGACTCAAGCGATGTGAAGAACGTCTGTGGCGATTATCCCGCCATCATGGGGTTCGACCTCGGTGGCATTGAAATGGGCGATCAAAAGAATCTTGACAGCGTGCCCTTCACACGCATGACTGAAGAAATCATTGCCCATCACCAGCGTGGTGGTATCGTGACCTTGAGTTGGCATCCGCGTAATCCCATCACGACCATTGACGGTGGTGGCAATGCCGGGCAGAAGTTCCCTGCAGGCTCAGCCTGGGATACAACGACTGTGGTGAAGCGAATCCTGCCTGGAGGTGATGCTGAAGAGAAGTTTGCCGGTTGGATGCAGCGCGTGAGCGACTTCCTCGCCACGCTGAAGACCGCTGATGGTAAGAAAGTACCCGTTATTTTCCGTCCTTGGCATGAGAACTCCGGTTCGTGGTTTTGGTGGGGTGAGAAGCTCTGCACGGTCGATGAATATAAGGCTCTATGGAACCTGCTACAGGACAAGTTAAAGGCTGACGGGTTTGATAACCTCGTATGGTCGTATTCACCCGGTTGCCAGGATAACCTGACGGCAGAGCGCCTTCTTGACCGTTACCCGGGTGATGACCGTGTAGATATGATCGGCCTTGACGGCTACCAATGGGTGCCTGAGGAGAAGGATATCTTCATTGCCCGTACGAAGCAGAACCTACAGGTGCTCTGTGAGGTGGCTCAGACTCATGGCCTTATTCCCGCTATGACTGAGACAGGCATGAAGAACATGACGCAGACCGACTGGTGGTCAACGACTCTGTTGCCTGCCGTGCAGGACTATCCCATTAGCTATCTGCTTACTTGGCGTAACTACAAGGGCGAGTGGTTCGGTCCTTCGACCTCGAAACCAGATGCTCCATCTTTCGTGGAGTTCTACAACAGTGATAAGACTTTATTCCTCAATGACATTAAATAATCAACCGATATGACTGAATTTGAAAAGAAAGTGGCAGCTCTTCGCCAGCATCATGAGGAGTTGCTGAGTATGAAGAATGAACCCATCGAGTGGGGTAATGGCATTTATGAAAAGTACAAGAACCCCATCCTGACAGCGGCCCATGTGCCCTTGGAGTGGAAATATGACTTCAACGAGCAGGACAATCCCTATTTGATGCAACGCATCATGTGTAACGCAACCTTGAATTCCGGTGCCATCAAGTGGAACGGCAAGTATGTGCTCGTAGTGCGCGTAGAAGGTGCCGACCGCAAGAGTTTCTTCGCTGTGGCCGAGTCGCCTAACGGTATTGACAACTTCCGTTTCTGGGACGAACCCATCACAATGCCCGATGACGTGATTCCCGCCACCAACATCTATGATATGCGTATCACGCAGCATGAGGACGGTTGGATCTATGGCGTATTCTGTGCTGAACGTCATGACGACTCGCAGCCCGGTAACCTCAGTGCGGCTACCGCTACGGCTGCCATCGCCCGTACGAAGGACCTGAAGACCTGGTATCGATTGCCCGACCTGAAGACCAAGTCGCAGCAGCGTAATGTTGTGCTCCATCCAGAGTTCGTCGATGGTAAATACGCCTTCTATACCCGTCCACAAGATGGTTTCATCGATACTGGTTCGGGTGGCGGTATTGGTTGGGCACTCGTCGATGACATTACCCACGCGGAGATCAAGGAAGAGACCATCATCTACGAACGCAAGTATCATACCATCACTGAGGTAAAGAACGGTGAGGGGCCTCATCCCATCAAGACGTCTAAGGGTTGGTTGCATCTGGCCCATGGCGTGCGTGCTACGGCAGACGGTCTGCGCTACGTGCTCTATTTGTATATGACGGCTCTCGACGACCCCACAAAGGTGATTGCACGTCCGGGTGGTTTCTTCCTCGTGCCCGAGGGCGACGAGTATTTGGGTGACGTTATGAATGTGGCCTTCGCCAACGGCTGGATTGCCGATGCCGACGGTAAAGTGTTCATCTACTACGCTTCTGCCGACACCCGCATGCATGTGGCCACCTCGACGGTTGACAGGCTCGTGGACTACTGCCTGCATACTCCCGAGGACGGCTATACAACAGCTGCCAGCGTGGAGACCATCAAACGGCTCATCGCAAAGAATAGACAATAACAATAACTCACTTTTATCAACATGGCAAAGACTACTTTGATTGAAAAGATTGGCTATGGATTCGGTGATATGTCATCATCAACCTTCTGGAAGGTGTTCTCATACTACCTGCCAATCTTCTACTCTAACATTTTCGGACTGTCGCTGGTTGACGCCGGTGTACTGGTACTAGTAACTCGTATCTGGGACGCAGTCTCAGACCCGATGATGGGTATCATCGCTGACCGTACGAACACGAAATGGGGTAAGTACCGTCCGTATCTGTTGTGGGTGGCTCCGCTGTTTTCCATCTGCGGTATTCTGCTGTTCACAACCCCTGATTGGGATTACGGCGCCAAACTCATCTGGGCGTATGTCACTTATATCATGATGATGACCGTCTATACGGGAATCAACGTGCCTTATGGCGCGATGCTGGGTGTGATGACCGACGACCCCAACGAAAAGACCGTGTTCTCGTCGTTCCGAATGTTCTTTGCCTATGGTGGCTCGTTCTTGGCGCTGTTTCTTTGGGAACCGCTGACGAACATGTTCGGAGGTTATAAGACGACTGACGGTTGGTTCTACAGCATGTGTGTCATCGCCTGTGCCTGTTTTGTGATGTTCATCCTCTGCTTCCTCTTGACGAAGGAGCATCTGAAGACCGTCTCAACGGTAAGTGTTGGCAGCGACTTCAAGTCACTGCTGTCGAACAAGCCCTGGTGGTTGCTTATCGGAGCTGCGCTGTGTTCGAACCTTTTCAACACGGTGCGTGGTGCGACGGTGGCCTACTTCTTCCTCGATATCATCGGACAGGATGTGAACCTGATGTTCTTTGGCATCGCCTTCCTCTTCTATTCAGGTCTGTTCCTGGGTATCGGTGAGGTGTCGAACATGGCCGGTGTGGCTCTCTGCGTACCTATTGCTAACAAGTTGGGTAAGAAGACGACGTTCATTCTTGTGAATGCCGCTTTGGTGGTGCTCAGCATCGCCTTCTTCTTCGTGCCCTGCACGCCTTCTGGTTTCTGGACCATGCTGATTCTGCAGATCGTTATTTCGATCTTCACGGGTATCATGTCGCCGCTGATCTGGAGTATGTATGCCGACGTGAGTGACTATGCAGAGTTGAAATACAAGACGGCTTCTACCGGTCTGATCTTTTCTTCAGCCTCTATGGCTCAGAAGTTCGGTGGTGCCATTGGTGGAGCTGCCGTGCTGTGGCTGCTCTCCGCCTTCGGTTATATCACCGATGCCGCCGAGTTGGAGGCTGGTGCCGTGCAGCCGGAGAGTGCGCTGCTCGCCCTGCGCTGGCTGATGAGCTTTATCCCCGCCGCTGTTGCTGCTCTCGCCATCGTTGTCGTATGGTTCTATCCGCTGACGACGAAGCGCATCACAGAGATTAACTCAGAACTGAAACAATATCGCTCTATCGACTAACGACAATATGACTACGCAAACAATGCGTCAGGAGATGCAGGATGTGCTCGTGAAGAACATCCTGCCCTTCTGGCAAACAAGAATGGTTGACCGTGAGAACGGTGGGTTTTATGGACGCATTGACGGTCAAGAGGTGTTGCATGCTGATGCGGAGAAGGGGGCTATCCTCAATGCCCGTATCCTATGGACCTTCTCTGCCGCCTATCGTGTGCTGAAAGACGAAAGCTATTTGGAAACGGCCACTTATGCCAAGGACTACTTCATCAGCCACTTCATCGACGAAGAATACGGCGGCGTCTATTGGAGTCTGGACTATAAGGGGCAGCCGCTGAATACCCGTAAGCAGTTTTATGCCATCGGCTTTGCCATCTATGGCTTGTCGGAGTATGCGCGGGCCACGGGTGATCATGAGGCACTAGATTATGCGCTGGCGCTCTTCGACAGTATCGAGGAACATGCCTTTGACCATGAGCATAATGGGTATATTGAAGCTACCACCCGTGACTGGCAGCCGATAGCCGATATGCGACTTTCAGAACTTGATGCCAACTTCCCCAAGTCGCAGAACACCCATTTACATATCATTGAGCCCTATGCCAACCTCTATCGTTGTCTGAAGGAGTTCCGGGCGAAGGAATCGTGTGACTACGTTCCGGCCATCGGTGCCGTGCTGCCTATCGGCATTTCCGTCCCTCAGGAGACCTTCGACAGAGTGGGTGGAGCCCTCACAAACATCATAGGCATTTTTACCGACAAGATCCTGAATCCTGAGACCCATCACCTTGACCTCTTCTTCGAGATGGACTGGACACGTGGTGCCGGTCATCTGGAGAGTTACGGTCATGATATCGAATGCTCTTGGCTGCTGCATGAGGCGGCCCTGATTCAGGGTGACCCTCAGACGCTGGCAAAAGTGGAGCCTATCGTGCAGATGGTGGCACAGGCCTCGGAGAAAGGCTTACGCCCTGATGGATCGATGATCCACGAGGCTAACCTCTCGACCGGACATGTTGATGACGACCTGCACTGGTGGGTACAGGCGGAGAACGTCGTTGGTTGGTATAATATCTATCAGCACTTTGGCGATGAGTCAGCTCTGGAGAAGGCGGTACGCTGCTGGGAGTATATCAAGGCCCAGATCATCGACTGGGAGCACGGTGAGTGGCACTGGAGCCGTCATCCGGATGGTAGTCTGAATACCGTTGACGACAAAGCCGGCTTCTGGAAGTGCCCCTACCATAACGGTCGAATGTGCTTGGAAATCATCGAAAGAGTTAAGATATGAAGAAGGTATTGTTGTTTGTTGGCGCATTGTGTCTGTCCGTTCAGATGATGGCGCGTTCCGAATTTGGCGAACAGCCTAAACTCGTGGTAGGTATTGTGGTTGACCAAATGCGGTGGGACTACCTGTCACGCTATTATGACAAGTTCCAGGAAGACGGTCTGCGGCGGCTCGTTGACAAGGGCTATTCCTGCGACAACTGTCTGATTAACTATGTACCGACGATTACCGCCATAGGCCATACGTCAGCCTACACGGGGACGACGCCAGCCTTCCATGGCATCTGCGGTAATGATTTCTGCATCGATGATGAGAAGGTGTACTGCACGACGGATAAATCCGTGAAGCCAGTGGGCACAGACAATAACAAGCGTGGACAGATGTCGCCTAAACACCTCCTCTCGACGACCATCGGTGACCAGCTAAGGATGCACACCGACTTCCGTTCGAAGGTGATTGGCGTGAGTTTCAAGGACCGTGCTGCCATCCTGCCTGCCGGTCATAGTGCGAATGCTGCCTATTGGCTCGACATCGATAACGGTCAGTTTATCACCTCGACCTACTACATGAAGGAACTGCCAGCCTGGGTCAATGACTACAACCATACACTCGCCGCCAACAGTGAAGTGAAGAAGGCGGGTAAGCATATCGGCAAATCCCCTCTCTGCGGACATATCACCGCCGATATGGCCATTGCCGCCCTGAAGGGAGAGAACCTGGGTAAGAACGAGGCTACCGACATGCTCTGCGTGAGCTTCTCGCAGACCGATCTCATCGGCCATGAGTGGAGTACGCGTGGAACACATATCGATGAAGCCTACATTGAGCTGGACAAGGATATCGCCAAACTGCTGAAAGCCTTTGACGAGCAAGTAGGAGAGGGTAACTATCTTGTTTTTCTGACAGCTGATCACGGTGCTGCCCATAACGCAGAGTGGATGACTTGTCACAAGTTGGCTGGTGGCACCTGGAAGATTAATGAAGACGTGCTGAATGCCAATTTGGACCAGTATCTGAGAGAGAAGGTTGGGGTAGATCGCTCCGTAATCAACGGGCTCTATGCCTCCCGTGTGTATCTCAATCATGGGAAGATTGCTGAGAAAGGTGTGGAATTGGCTGATGTGAAACAGGCCCTGATTGACTATTTCCGTCAGATGCCCCATGTGCAGTTCGTGATGGATTTCGAGAAGGTGAACACTTGGAGTGTGCCCGACAGACTCCGTAGCATGGCCCTGCTTGGTTATCATCCCCATCGCTCAGGCGATCTGCTGTTGGTGCTCGAGTCGGGCTGGTATGAGTTCTGGCCCGCCACATCGCCCCTCGGCACGACCCACGGCTCGTGGAATCCTTACGACTCCCATATTCCCCTGCTGTTCTTCGGCTGGCATGTAGGACATGGTCATACCTCGCGTGAAGTGCATATCACCGACATCGCACCGACCATTTGTCAGATGCTCCATATCCAGCAGACGAATGCCTGCGTCGGAGAGGCTATTGGTGAAGTCGTGGACCAGGATTAACAATTATTATCAAATTATTGATATTTATTCCACTTATTTACAAATTTAATTTGTACCTTTGCAGCTGAAAAGCCGTGAAGGTACTTCTTTTTTGCCTGTAACTGCTTAGAAA
>Ga0326511_10003948_pt1 | contig 11874 bp, 7 predicted proteins | sample 0_2496_0518_D_FD_203701 | JGI IMG/M metagenome (GOLD analysis project Ga0326511, IMG submission 203701) | Bovine rumen microbial communities from UC Davis, California, United States - 0_2496_0518 | ecosystem: Host-associated > Mammals > Digestive system > Stomach > Rumen | place: USA: California...
TAGTTCTCTATCAAAGAGTCGTAGCGAGAGAGGATGGTGGCGATGCGGTGCTGAATTTCCATTGGTGGTAATTCCACCTCCATGTTAAGCAAGTCGTTATTTGCAAGACTTGCTCTGGTTGTCATGGATGAGAATGCCATGAACTGACCGCGAAACTTAGGTGTACGTAAATAATAACCAATGTAGCGTGGGTTAACCCTATCTGTTATAGGACGAAGTCTTTTGGTGAAACCATTATATGTTGCATTTGGATAATCCTTCAGCGCAACAGAACTCATTCCAAGTTCGTCCATTGTTTCGCTTGTACGAGTAATGAATACATCACCTGCTTTTATCGAACATGCTTCACGTTCTTTATCTGAGGATTGCACCAAAGAATCAAGTTCTTTAGGAAGGAAGTAGTTATTGAATACAGTAGAAAAAGTAAGGAATGGGTATCCACTTCCAAAGAATTGTCTTCCTTTGGAAAGTCCATTATGAACCTCATATAGTTCGCCTAACTTCACTTTCTTCCATTCACTCATACCTCGCCCTCCTTTTGCTTATATTCCTCAATCCATTCGCGCAGTTTCTGCTGAAGCAAGGCTTTGTCAGGCAGACAGAGTGCATATTGCTGTGCATAGATATTGGCGTCTTTTGGCAGAGTTAGCTCAACGAGCGCATCATTCTTACGCTCGCAAAGGAGAATACCGATAGTTGGTTTCTCAAAATCTGCTTTTACGAAGCGGTCGTAGTAGTTGACGTACATCTGCATCTGGCCAAGATCCTGATGGGTGAGGTCATCCATCTTTAAGTCAACAAGAACATAGCATTGCAAGAGCCTGTTGTAAAGCACAAGGTCAACATAGAAATGACGTTCCTCAAAGGTGAAACGCTTCTGTCGTGCTTCGAACAGGAAACCTTTTCCCATCTCCAGCAGGAAGTCTTGCAGGCGACTGATGATGGCACTCTCAAGATTTGTCTCGCTATAGGATGCGTCAGGCTTCAAGCCGATAAACTCCAATACCAGCGGGTCTTTCATGATGTCACTGGGCTTTTCAACTACTTGTCCTTCCGTCGCAAGTCGCATCACTTCATCCTTATCACGGCTTAGTGCCAGACGTTCATAGAGACCGCTGCCTATCTGGCGTTGCAGTTGGCGTTTGCTCCATTGCTGTTTAAATGCTTCTATCTCATAGAAACTACGGGCGTCGGGGTCAGAAACATGTGTAAGTATCAGATAATGAGCCCAAGGAAGAACGAATTGATAATTTCGTAACCGTTGGTTACTTTTTTCGTTCTGAATTTCCGAACCACTGGTTTGGATTTTTGGGGATAGAATTTCCAAACCACTGGTTTGGATTTTGAAAATCGGTGATTGCACATGGGAATAAAGAGTATAAAACTTCCTCATTAGGCGCAGATTCTCTTCCGACCATCCTTTGCTTAATCGCTCTGTAAGTCGTTCAGAAACACGTTTCAATACTCCTTTACCATATTCGGCGCGTAGCTTGCCACCTTGTTCATCTTCAATGATATAGCGACCTATTTCATAGTATGTATATACCTGCGCAGTATTAGCAACAGAAGCCACCTTCTTGCGTGCCTCCGTCACTAATATCTCTATCTTTTCAGCCAGTTGTGTGGCTCTGGTTTCGATGATTGCAACCTCGTTTGCCATAACTTACTTCATGTTTAGATTATTCCATTCCTTCATGATTTCGTCCATCAGAACGTTGGCATCCTTGTTCAGTTGTGACAGTTCGGTATGAATCTCGTTCATGCGCTCATGGAAATCCACGCCGTCATCTTCCTGTTCAGCCACGCCGACATAAGCACCAGGAGTCAGGGAATAGTTCTTTTCCTCTATCTCCTGAATGGTGGCAATCTTACAGAGGCCAAGCACATCCTTGTATTCGCCATCGCCAAACTTCTCTGTAAGCCATTCAAACTGACGAGCCGTTTCGAGAAGATCTTCCCAATGCTCTATAATCTCTTTCCATTCTGCTTCTACCTGTTTCTTCTCTTTTCGGGTGGCAGAGGCAATAGCCTCTTTTGCCTGTTTCTTCTCGTATTCTAAACTGGCGGCAAAACTTGTAGAATATTTCTTTTCACCATTCTTGATGACCTCTTCAAGTCTTTCTGGTGCCAATGGAGCAAATACATTATCAAGTATTTCAATATAATCTCTGATTAATGAAAGGTACTTCTCTTTCTCACCACGATAGAGGTGTACGATGGCTTGCAGGTTGCGCAACTGCCATTCTGTCCACTCGTTGAGGGTACGGTCAACTACCGTATAGTAGTTGCGGGCATCGATGAACAGCACTTTGTCGCGAATGTCTGCGTGTTTGTTACGGTCGAAGAACCACAGAGAGCAGGGCAGGGAGAGTGTGTAGAAAAAGTTGTTGCCCACGCTGACCATCACGTCCACATCGCCCGTGCGCACCAGTTTCTCGCGGATGTCACGGTCTTTGTTGGCGCTGTCAGTCGCCGAACTGGCCATCACGAAGCCGGCACGGCCGTGGTCGTTCAGGTAGGCGTAGAAATAACTAATCCAAAGATAGTTGGCATTGCCAATCTCTTTGGTTTTCGCGTTCACGCCAGGAAGACCAAAGGGCAGGCGGCCTGCGACTGAAGCCGACTCGGCTTTTACCTTATCGACATTGAAGGGCGGATTAGCCATCACATAGTCGCACTTGCCGGCGAGGTTGTATGCATCGTGATAGAAAGAATTGGCTTCGTCGCCGGAGATGATGCGGCCGTTTAAGCCATGCACCGCCATATTCATCAGACAGAGCTGGGCGTTGTACTCCACCTTTTCCTGTCCATAAAAAGTCATCTGGGTGTTAGCGTTTAATCCTGCTTGATTCACAAAGTCGCCGGTCTGTACAAACATACCACCTGAACCACAAGCAGGGTCAAGCATCACGCCTTGTGTGGGCTCCAACACGTTGACCAACATTTTTACTAATGACTTCGGCGTAAAGAACACACCATCGTCGGAGGCCACTGCCTTGGCAAACTTCGAGAGGAAGTATTCGTAGATGCGCCCGATGATGTCGCCACCCACCTCGTCGATGGTCTTGTTGTTGAAGATGCGGAGTAGTTCGCGCAGGAGGTCGTCGGCAAACATCGTGTAGGTCTTAGGTAATACGCCTGTCAGCTGTTCGCTCTGGTCTTCCACCAGTTGCATGGCGTTGTTGACGGCCTCACCCAATGAGTTGATTTCCTGCCCGTCCTTGGTCTTCAGGCCAGCATCCACGATATTGTCAGGCAGGTTCACCAGATAGTCGAACTGCGCTTCGCGGGGCAGGTACAATGCACTCTTGGCCGCGAAGTCGCTCGGCTCCACAGGCATTACACGCCCGCCACGGCTGGGGCGGTTCTGCAATATCTCTGCCTCCACCATCTTATAGCGGCTGTAGGCATAGCGTAGGAACAACAACGCCAGCACCGGCATACAATATTGATTGCTGGTCAATTTGCTTCCCTGTCGCAGGAGGTCGGCCGACTCCCAAAGCTCAGATTCAAGTTTGCGGATATTAATCATAGCAGTTATATTCGTATCATTTCTTCCTTCTGCCAAAAGGCTTCGGGGTCAATTTTCAAACTGCAAAGATACACAATCTTTTTGAATTGGCAAAAAGTATTTTTTAACGGCTGTTAGCATGAATAGCGCCTGCGTTCCAAAGTGGTCGGCAGTTGTTCCGCCGGGTTGGTCGGACATACTGCGGAGGAGACACGGCGCCACTACGGTGGTACCATAGAGGCAGGTAAAGTTTGAGTAAACTTTGAGTAAAAGGGGAGTAAAACCTAAAGAGTGGCTGGAGGCCATCGGATATGATGGAAAAAACATAAATCAGGCTATGGGAACAACACAAAATCAAGCGGCAAGTGGCAGATGCCACTTGCCGCTTAATTCTATATAGCACAAGGCGTTATCAGTAGCTGCGGGCGAAGACGACGCGGCGGTGGCTGGGCTTGCCGCTGTAGATGCACTTGCCTTCCTCTTCGGGGGCGTCGAAGGGGATGCAGCGGATGGTGGCTTTGGTCTCTTCCTTGATGCGTTCCTCGGTCTCCTGGGTGCCGTCCCAATGGCAGAGCAGGAAGCCGTTCTTCTCGATCTCGACCTTGAAGTCCTCCCAGGTGTCGACCTTGCGGGTCATGCTGGCGCGGAAGTCGGCGGCTTTCGCAAAAAGGTTCTGCTGGATCTGCTCCATGAGGTCGTAGACGTGGTCGGCGATGCCTTCGATGGGCATGGTGATCTTCTCGAGCGTGTCGCGGCGGCAGACCTCGCAGGTGCCGTTCTCCAGGTCGCGGGGGCCGATAGCCAGACGCACGGGGACGCCCTTGAACTCGTACTCGTTGAACTTCCAGCCGGGTTTGTACTCGGGACGGTTGTCGTATTTCACCACCAGACCTTTGGCTTCGAGGGCCTTGACGATGGGGGCGATGTGCTCGTCGAGCTGGCGCTGCTGCTCGTCACTCTTGCAGATGGGGACGATGGCCACGTGGATGGGAGCCAGATGCGGCGGCAGGACGAGGCCGTTGTCGTCGGAGTGGGTCATGATGAGGGCGCCCATCAGGCGGGTGCTGACGCCCCACGAGGTGGCCCAGACGTATTCGAGCTTGTTCTCCTTGTTGAGGAACTGCACCTCGAAGGCCTTGGCGAAATTCTGGCCCAGGAAGTGGCTGGTGCCGGCCTGCAGGGCCTTGCCGTCCTGCATCATAGCTTCGATGCAGAGGGTGTCGAGGGCGCCGGCGAAGCGCTCGTTGGGGCTCTTATGGCCCTTGAGCACAGGCACGGCCATGTATTTCTCCACGAACTCGGCGTAGACCTCGAGCATGCGGCGGGCCTCCTCCTCGGCCTCCTCGCGGGTGGCGTGGGCGGTGTGGCCTTCCTGCCAGAGGAACTCGGCGGTGCGGAGGAACATGCGGGTGCGCATCTCCCAACGCACGACGTTGGCCCACTGGTTGCAGAGGATGGGGAGGTCGCGGTAGGACTTGATCCAGTTCTTATAGGTGCTCCAGATGATGGTCTCGGAGGTGGGGCGCACGATGAGCTCTTCCTCGAGCTTGGCGCTGGGGTCGACGACGACGCCGCTGCCGTCGGGGGCGTTCATGAGGCGGTGGTGGGTAACCACGGCGCACTCCTTGGCGAAACCCTCGACATGTTCGGCCTCGCGGCTGAGGAAGCTCTTGGGGATGAAGAGGGGGAAATAGGCGTTCTGGTGGCCTGTCTCTTTGAACATCTTGTCCAGCTGGTGCTGCATCTTCTCCCAGATGGCATAGCCATAGGGTTTGATGACCATGCAGCCGCGCACGGCGCTCTGCTCGGCGAGGTCGGCGCGCACCACAAGTTCGTTATACCATTCGGAGTAGTTCTCACTGCGTTTGGGGAAATCTTTTGCCATAAGTATATAATTTTTTAATATTCGAATTGTAAATTTTATTTTATTACACAATATTTTACCCTGTTCGTCGTTTTTATAAACAATTTGCAAAGATACGAAAAAAAACTAAATGGAGAATTAAAAATTAAGAATTAAGAATTTAGACGATATATGAGGCGATATTTTATAACGTTGCTGATGGTGGTGGCAGGCATGACTGCCGGAGCACAGGAGAAGCATGGAATAGACACGCTGGAGTGCCACATTGTGGGCTTCTCCGCCGGGGCAATGATGCCGCTGGCCGGAACGGCCAGCAGCGGCGTGGCAGGAGGCAGCATGAAAGAGCTGTACGAAGGCGCTTTCCTGAACTTCGACATCGACTGGGCATACAAATGGAAGAGCAACTGGATGGCCACGCTGGACGGCGACCTGTGGTTCGGACTGAACAGCGACAACCTGACACAGAGGGCCGAGAGGATGGGCGACATCTTCACGCCGCAGGGAATCCTGATGAGCTGGGGCGGATATGACGGCGTGGTGACGCTCTACAACCGCGGCTTCGCCGTGCGCCCGGGCGTGGCCAAGATCATACCCCTCTTCCGCAAGAACCCGGACTCGGGCATACTGCTGAAGCTCAGCGGCGGATGGTTTATGCAGAAGACCGTCAACGCACAGGACATGAACGAGAGCGAAGTGCCACAGCTGGGCGAGAAAATGATGCCGCTGTACGACCATCTGCGCAACGGCATGATACTGACCCAAAGCGTGGGATTCATCTACATGAGCAACCGGACGACATACGTAAACTTTAAGATAACCTTCGATTTGAGCGAATGCATCAGCTGGTCGTCGCGTCCCTATATCATCGACAACGTGATGGGCCTCAACGGCAAGGACGACAACACCTACTTCGACCTGATGGCCGGACTGAAGCTCAGCTGGATGTTCCCCTTCACCGGCAAGACAACATACGACTACTACTATTATTAATCCACCACTCTTAACTCTTAATTCTTAACTCATAACTGAAATAATCCACCACTCTTAACTCTTAACTCTTAACTCATAACTGAAATAATCCACCACTCTTAACTCTTAACTCTTAACTCATAACTGAAAAGATGCTTTTCATATACACCATAGCAATCCACCTTTACACCCTGGGCCTCCGAACGGCAGCCCTGTTCGGTCATTCCAAGGCGCGCCTGATGGTGGCAGGCTGGAAGGAGGTGCCCGCGGCACTGGCCAGACTTGAGACGGGGAAGCCCACGGTGTGGTTCCACGCCGCCAGCCTCGGCGAGTTCGAGCAGGCGCGCCCCGTGCTGGAAGCCTACCGCCAGCGGCATCCCGAATGCCAGGTACTCGTCACCTTCTTCTCCCCTTCGGGCTACGAGGTGCGCAAGAACTACGCACAGGCCGAGGCCATCTGCTACCTGCCCATGGACACGCCGCGCAACGTGTGCCGCTTCCTCGACACAGTCCATCCCGACAAGGTCTTCTTCGTCAAGTACGAGTTCTGGTACAATTACCTGAACGCCCTGCGCCAGCGCGGCATAGACACCTATATCTTCTCGGCCATCTTCCGTCCGGAGCAGTACTTCTTCAAATGGTACGGCGGATGGTTCCTGCGCCAAATCGGTCTTTGTTTCAAGCATCTCTTCGTGCAGAACGAAGAGAGCTTGCAACTGTTGAAAAGCCACGGCATCGACCATTGTTCCCTTGCCGGCGACACCCGATACGACCGCGTGCACCAGATAGCCCAGGCCGCCGAGCCCGACGCCGTGGTGGAGCGCTTCCTGCAAGGCCACGACGGCAAGGTGCTGGTGGCCGGGAGCACCTGGCCACCCGACGAGCAGTTAATCGCACGCCTACGCGAGAGTAAAAAGTGGTTCCCCGAACGCATCATCATTGCCCCGCACGAGATACACGAAGAGCACCTGCGCAGCATCGAAGCCCTCTTCCCCAACAGCATCCGCTACTCGGAATGCATTAACGCACTAACACAATCCCACAATAACACATTTACACATTCAAAAGTGCTCATCATCGACAACATCGGCCTCCTCTCCAAACTCTACCGCTACGCCACCGTGGCCTATATCGGCGGAGGGTTCGGCGTAGGCATACACAATATTCTTGAAGCCGTGGCCTACGGCAAACCCGTCGTCTTCGGGCCCAACCATCACAAGTTCCAGGAGGCGCACGACCTCATCGAACTTGGAGGCTGCATGATTGTAGACGAACATCCCGATGTGTCGTTCCTACGGAAATTGTTTACCGACGACGACATCTACCAAGCCGCCTCCGACGCCTGTCTCCAACTCATGCACCGCAACCTCGGCAGCACCAACATCATACTCAAGGCTGTAGATGAAAAATGACAACAGACATAGAAGATGTTTCCGTTGGGTGTCGCTTCGCGGCAGCCTGCTTTCCATTTTCAATTCTCAATTCTCAATTTTCAATTCTCATTTTTCAATTTTCAATTCTCATTTTTCAATTTTCAATTCTCATTTTTCAATTTTCATTCTTTCCCTCCTGTTAACCTCGTGCTACACCAACCGTTACATCCCCGACGGTTCCCATCGGCTGGACGAGACGGAGCAGACAGTGGCAATGGCCGACGGCTCGGAGGTGACACCCGAAGTGATGGACGCTCTCAAAAACGCGGAGAACTATTACGTGCAACGGCGCAACTCCAAGGTGTTCGGTGTCCGCTGGCTGCCCGTGGGCATGTGGATATACACAGTAGCGTCTCCGACCGACAGCTCCTTCTGGGGCAACTACTGGCGTCGTCTAGGGCAGGCACCCGTCGTATACGACGAGGACAAGTCCAGACGCACGGCACGACAGCTGCAGGGACTACTAGAGACAAAGGGATGCTTTAACTCCACGGCGACCTTCGACACACTGGAAATGAAGGGGAAGAAAATCAAGATAGGATACCACCTGACGGCGACACACCGCTACCTGGTGGAGGAAGTCATCTACCACACGCAGAACGACACCATACGGAAATTGCTGGACAAATGGGAGCCGTCGTCGCCACTCAAAGCAGGGACCTACTACGACCAGGAGATACTGGCCGCGGAGCGCTCACGACTGGTGTCGCTGCTGAGAGAAGAGGGCTACTTCCGGGCCTCGGCGGATAACATCACTTTCCTCGTCGACACCACCTACAACGACCGCAAACTCTCCATCGACGTCAATGTCGACAGCCGCAACCTGCGACTTTACCACATCAACAACATCTATATCTTCCCGAATAACACGGCGGGAATCCGCAACGGGGAGGTTCCGCTCGACACAACATTGTTTAACTACGAGGGACTCCACCGTCAGTTTGAATTCAATTTCATCTCTGACCCCACCAAAACCATCAAGCCAAACAAAGAGACCATCAGCCGCTCGATGAAACTGCTGCCCGGTATGCTCTACCGTCCCAGCCGTATTACCGCCACCTACAACTCACTCCTCAACCTGAAGAATTTCAAATATATCAACATCGAGTTCACGGAGTCGGCCTCCTCGACAAACGACAGGCCATTGGTCGATGCCCACGTGCGACTGCTGAACGCACAACAGCAGAAGATATCGCTCTCGCTCGAGCTTACCAACGCCTCCCCTATCGGGGCCACCGACAGCGCCTCCAATTTCTTCACCAGTGGCAACCTCGGTATCGAGACCACACTGGAATACCAGCACAGGAACCTCTTCGGCGGTGCGGAGCTGCTGAAAGTGAAGAGCTCGCTGCTGCTCGAACTACCAAAATTCATTCTCCAGAGCGGCGGAGGAAGCTTCTACGACAACTTCAGCACCTTCGAGGTCAACCTCGACGCCTCGCTCGACGTTCCCAACGCCATCCCGTTCTCGCCCAACTACTACTATTGGAGCCAAATCAGCCCCCACACCCTCATCAATCTGGGCGGCAGCTATCAGTACCGCTACTGGTTCGAGCGCATACTGGCCAATACCTCGTTCGGTTACACTTGGTCCGTCCGCTCGAACGACAGACGCAGGACGACCGACAAGCACTATACCATACAGCACCAACTACTGCCCATCGAACTCACCTTCGTGCGCGTAATCAATATCGACGACGACTTCACAGCCAGACTGCGGGCCATCAACGACCTCCGCATCAACTACCAGTACAGCAGCCACTTCATCATGGATGCCCGCTATGATTTCGCCTACAGCAACCAGCAGTTCGGCACAAGGAAAAACTTCTCCCTGCTCCGCCTCTCCGTGGAGAGTGCCGGCAACCTGCTGAAAGGGTATTCGAAGCTGGCAGGGGTCACATCCGACAGCAATGGCATACACCAGATATTCGGTGTGCCATTTGCACAGTATTTCCGTGTAAATACCGAATTCACAAGGTATATGTACCACTTCCAGCGTTGCTCTCTGGTGGCCAGACTCCTGCTCGGCGCCGGCATCCCCTACGGCAACTCCCTCTCCATGCCCTATGAGAAGAGCTTCTTCGGCGGCGGCCCTACCACCATGCGTGCCTGGCAGCTGCGGCACCTCGGGCCCGGATCATATAACCATGGAGACAACATGATTGAGCGCGTCGGCGACCTCCAGCTGGTCCTCAATCTCGAGGAGCGCTTCCCCATAGCGGGCATCTTCGAGGGCGCTGTCTTCGCCGATATGGGCAATGTGTGGCTGCTCAATCCCTCCGACCAGTATCCCGGCGGAGAACTGAAATGGGGAGAGATCCTCAATGAGATAGCCGTCGGCGTAGGCTTCGGCATCCGCCTCAATATCTCCATTGCCACGCTCCGCCTCGACTTCGCCATACCACTGTACGACCCAGGCTACGCTGTGGACTACCGCTGGCGTCCGCCCCACTGGGCACTCAATCAGATAGTCACTAATTTCGGTATCAACTATCCCTTCTAGCAATGCAATCAAGCGATCAAACAATCATGCTGTCAAGAAAAAAAAAGGTCCTCACCTATACCCTCATCACAGCCTCCGTCGTCTTCTGGGGCATCAGCTTCATCCTCACCAAGGAGCTCTTCCTCACTGAGGAGCACATGACCGTCACCATGCTCGTGGCCTTACGCCTGGCCATCGCCTCGGCAGTCATGCTGCCAGCCCTCGCCATTACCCACCGCCTGCAGCGCATCCGCCGACAGGACATCAAATGGTTCCTCCTCCTCGCTTTCTGCGAGCCTTTCATCTACCACCTCTGTGAGACCAACGGCGTGCGCCTGGTCAGCGGCTCGCTGGCCTCGGTGGTCATAGCCACCATCCCCCTCTTCGTACCCTTCGGCATGTGGCTCGCCTACCGCCAGCGCATCAAGCCCTCACTCATCGTCGGCGTGGCACTCTCCCTGGCAGGAGTGGTGCTGATGTTGGGCGGCGAAATCGGCTTCCAGGGCACCGCCCTCCAGGGCCTGCTGTTCCTCTCCGGAGCCGTCGCCATAGCAGTGGTCTACACCATACTGCTGGTCAGGGTAGTGGACCACTACCACCCCCTCGTCGTCACCACCTGGCAGAACCTCATAGGCCTAGCCTATTTCCTGCCGCTGGTACTCGCCTTCGACGCCTCATCACTGCCGCTGCTCTCCTGGAGTCCCAAGATGCTGCTGCTCATTCTGGTATTAGGACTCCTCTGCTCTACCCTCGCCTATGCCGGCTACAACTACGGCGTCCGCAACCTCGGCGCCTCCGAGGCCTGTATCTTCAACAACGCCATCCCCGTCTTCTCCCTCATCGCCGCCGTTGCCATCGGCCAGGAAGCCTTCAGCTGGGCCAAGCTCCTCGGCATGGCCATCGTCATCGCCGGAGTAGTCATCGCCCAAGGCCGCCCAACGAAATAAAACGACACACAAAAACAAAAAAAGGCTGGCGCCCCAAAAGCGCCAGCCCACTTAGAAGTTAGAATTTAAAAATTAGAAGTAAAAAAATCAACGAAATCTGTGATATCAGTGCTATCTGTGTGACATCCCTCCCCCGCGAGCGTAGCAGAAGAACAATTCATCGCACGCAGTCAGCGATACCTTATAAAAATCTACCAGATCTAAACCTGCCCCGCACCCGGAGGAAAAATCCCGGAGGAAAAGAAATTTACAAGATTTATAGATTTCGCGAGCACCGCGAGCAGGAGAATAAAGAATGCGTCAGCCTCTGCAAGCGTAGCAGCGCAGAAAAATCTGTGATATCCGTGCCATCTGTGTGACATTGCCCCCCGCGAGCGTAGCAGAAGAACAATCCATCGCGCGAAGCAGGCGATACCTTATATAGATCTACCAGATATAAACCAGCCCCGCACCCGGAGAAAAAATCCCCGAAAGGAAATAATCTACGAGATATACAAGATTTGACTACGTCTACGCTGCTTCATCTCGACATAGTTCAAATGTAAGTTTACTGTAAACGCCGTACCAGATAATGCCATAGTGATATGGCACCATCCGAAGGACGGCAAAATTGTTTGTTAATACTTAATTTTCTTTGATTATATACGGACTATTCAGTCCATTCCTCG
>Ga0326511_10003949_pt1 | contig 11873 bp, 7 predicted proteins | sample 0_2496_0518_D_FD_203701 | JGI IMG/M metagenome (GOLD analysis project Ga0326511, IMG submission 203701) | Bovine rumen microbial communities from UC Davis, California, United States - 0_2496_0518 | ecosystem: Host-associated > Mammals > Digestive system > Stomach > Rumen | place: USA: California...
CAGACCTCTTGCGAAATAAGTATGCTGATGTCGGGGGATGCTGTCCCCCGAACCCTTATTTTAATTTCGAGTACGCAACGCTTTGAGCCTTGACACACTCACTCAAAAATCAAAGATTTTTTCGTTCGTTTGTGTCAAGTGCGTTGCGTACTCAGGACAAAGGGAACAAGTTCCCTTTGGAATCCCTATTTTTTAATAATTATTGTGAAGATTTTTTGTAGGGGCGAACTGTGTTCGCCCATAAAGTCTAATTCAATGGTGCATTGAAGGAGTAACCCACAATTCATATAAATTTACAATTCATCGGACTCACGTAATTTTAATTTCGCAATAGGTCTAATTAACAAGCGGACAAAATAAAATGACGGGCGTACCGAAGTACGTCCGCCACCAAACAGTTAGAAAGGTGAATCCATCAAGCGTTAGGGAGTTCTCCTGCAACAGGGAGAGATGAGATGACTTTTGCTTCAAGCATCTGTATTGCAAGTGCATCGAGTGTGGTTATACCGTCACCGTTGCCTGCAACGTCAGCAGACTTCTTGTTTGCATCATCAATCTTATAAGAGTCGGGATTTGCAATAGATTGGAGTATAAGTACAGCATCAGCAATATTTACTTCTCCGTCACCGTTTGCATCACCGTATACAATATCTGTCTGTTCGCTTGCAGGTTCGGCAGTAGTTGTAGCAGTGGTAGTTTCTTCATTTTTAGTAGTTGCAGTAGTTTCAGTAGTAACAGCACTGCTCTTTACCTCATAGCTGAAATCAGAAACTTCATTGTCACTCCACCATACCTGTGCCTGAGCAGACTTTACAGATTCAGGAATGTCACTCATAGGAACTTCAACAGTAAGAACTCCGTCAGAACCGTACTTTCCTTCCCACTGAATCATTTCCCAGTCAGCACCGTTCATAAAGCCTACACAGCCGTTTGCAGTACCGCCAGCCTTTGAAGTGAAAGTGAGTACGAGAGTACCGTTTCTGTCAGCCTTTGAGAGGTCGAGGTCATATTTAACAGTCTTGTCCTCCTCGGTAGGCTGTTCGATTACTTCTGAACCGCCGATAATAGCGATATTTGTTATAGTAGTAACACCGTTTGTTCTTGCAAAGAGGTGTTCAATTTCACTTGTATCTCCGCTCCATGCAGCAGAAATAGTCTTTGCTGAATAGTAAGCTATACCGTTCTTTTCGTCAACGTCATAAGCCTGAATTTCTGTCCAGCCCTTCCAGTTTCCGTCACATACTGCTACAATCGGAACGTCACCTGTAAACTGTATAGCAACGTCACCGCCTTCGAGGTCAGCCCATGTAGCATTAAGTCCGGGAGTGCAGTTACCGCCTTCTACTGATGCGTCAAGAGATGTCTTTGCTGAAAGGATTGACTTACCCTTTGATATATCTTCGTGATTGTACTGTATGCCCTGTTTCAGACTTCCCCATGCTACTGAGTCATCTGCAAGCACCTTCATCATAGTGTCGATTACTTCACCTGAATCCTCGTACCATTCAAGAGTATCTCTGTTAAGGTAGTCATGGCACTCTGACTTGTCTGTATTTCCTCTTGCATCGTTGTCCCAGAGTACACAGGGTATGCCGTACTGCTTGGTTTCTGTTATAAACTGAGTAGCCCACTCGCATCTTGCCTCTGTATTGTTGTAGTTGGACGCACTGAACTCACCGATAACTACGGGAATGTCCTTTGCTACAAAAGTCTTGCGGATATTGTCGAGGATTGTATGGAGTTCACTTGAATAAGCCTCAGTGTAAGTACTGTGGTCAATGAGGTTTCCGTTTGAATCCGCTACCTGCATTGCAAAGCTGTAAGGTGAATAAGCGTGTACTGATACTGCTACATAGGGGTCGTCAGGTACTTCTACTGTCTGCATCATTGAAAGGTCACTTGATGCACAGTAGCCGGGAATCATAAGGAGTCTTTTCTCTGAATACTTTGAATCCTTGCTTCTGATGAGGTTTACAAAGTCAGCATTGAGCTTGTTGATAGTATCAACTTCGTCCTTTGTAGGTCCCCACCATTCGTGGTCGGTTCCTGCTGCACGGGGTTCGTTCATACACTCAAATACAAGGTGCTGGTCATAGTCTTTGAACTCATCAGCAATCTGATTCCATATTGCAAGGAGTTTTTCCTTCATTTCATCATAAGCTGTGCCGAGGTCAGCACGGTTTACCCAGTTTTCGTGATGAACGTTGAGGATAACATACATATCGTCCTTTATGGCATAGTCAACTACCTCGTGAACACGTGCCATCCATTCAGCATCTATTTTGTTATTCTCATCAAGGTGCTGAAACCATGTTGTAGGTATTCTGATAGTATTGAAGCCCTTTGCTTTAAGAGCGTCAACCATTTCCTGAGTAGCTTTCGGGTTGCCCCAAGCTGTTTCAGTTTCAAGACCTGCATGAGATGTTCCTGTTGTTGCATCAAGCGAGTTACCGTAGTTCCAGCCTATCTTCATATCTTCGGTAATCTCAAAAGCGGTAAGTGCAGCTGCATCTGATTCGATAGCAACAGGTGAGAAACTCATTGCCGACATCATACATACAAGTGCTGAGGAAACACTTATGATACGCTTGATACCCTTTGATTTGTACATAATTAATACCCTCCCAAGTATATTTCGTATAGATTTCCTTATATAGTTTTTACGGAAATCCTCTGCATTGTTTTACATCTTTATTGTATCACAGCAATAAAAAAAAGTCAATACTATTTGTACAATCTGACACAAATATAATATAAAAAAATTATGAACTTATTTATTTATTTCGTCAAATACTGCTTAAATTTGTCATTATTTAATCAGATATGTGACTTTATATAGGGTATTACTTCTTCTCTCGGAATTTCAAGTGCATAGGAAAATTCATCGTAGAGCATATTTTCAGCGTCATGAAGAAAACGCTCGTCAGAAGAATGGAGTTTCTTGTGCTTTGCATTGAGCTGAGTACTTCTTGTGTAAAGAGTTTTAATCAGCTTTACAAGTTCTTCCCTGTTCCCCTCGTCTATTATTTTCCTGTACCTTTCTTTTCGTTCAGCATCGTTTTCAATCCATATAAAGTCCTTGTCAGGCATTGCCTTTATAAGTTTCTCTACTTCCTCTCGTGAATATACTTTTCTCATCTTGTCCTTTAAGCTACTGCTTGAAACGGGTACATAAAAAGTATTTCTGCTGTCATTGACAGGCTGTAAAACGTAGTAGTCCATGCTCTCACCGCTGAAATCTCGGCTCTCAACTGACTTTATCCTGCATACACCGTAAGAAGCATAAACAACCACCTCATTTATACTGTACATAATTTACCTCCTCACACAAATAAACGATTTTTACTCTCATTTTAATTATATCACATTCTTTTATCAAATGTCATAGGCAATATTCACAAAAAATACTGCTCTGTTATGAGGTACAATTCTTTGCATTACTGTTAATAAGCATATTCATTAAGGGACAATGTTCCCTGCAATTATTTTCCGTAAATTCTGACAAGTACACTCATTTTTGTACCCATTTCCCCTCCTTTATTACCAATTTATTTAAATTATTCAAAACCGCTTGACAATACTTAAAAACTGTGCTAATATAATTATAATATCAGTAAATCTATGATGAGGAAGGCTTTTCCTTTGCCTGTTCCAGAGAGCAGTCGTCCGGTGCAAGACTGTACAGCAAGGATTCTTACAGCACACCCCCTCTGAGTGCGTCCAATAAACGCCGGTCGCTCCCGTTACAGAGCCAATGAGATACGGATTTTTTTCCGTGTGAATCAGGGTGGAATCACGGTTTATTGTCGTCCCTTGTACCTTTTCGGGTATAAGGGAATTTTTGTTTTAAAGGAGCTGAATAAATGAATCAGATTAAGTACAATGAAAAAGAAGAGGCTTTTGAAATTACCTATAAAATATGGGATAAAAACGTAACTGTACGTTTCTACGTCGAAGAACAGCAGGATATACTCGACAATATCGGTATTATCGCTCAGAAACTCGACATTCTCAGCAAAAGCAGGGATAAGGTCTGCGAAATTATATCAGATGACGGCTACTATGAGGGTCACTCAGATGTACTTTCAAAAAATATCGAAATCATAAAGTGCTACGTTGACATCGAAACTGATGAGGACGAAACAGACGCAGTAGTCTGTTTTACCGTTGACAGTACTGACGGCTACCTCGCTAAAAGCGGACTCAATCTCGAACTCTATGGAAGTGAATTTGAAATTACAGGCTATGACCGCTAATATGTAATTACATAAAATGTGTATATTATGGGAGAACCCCGATATTACAGAAAAGTAAGATTATCAGAAATCGGCAAGGCGGTCAGAGAATCAATTGAAAACATTCATAATTTTTATTCAATGGTATATGTTGACAAATTTGTGATTATGCCTAATCATATTCATATGATTATCAGGATTGACATGAATTTTATACTTTCAAAATCCTGCGGACGCACACTGTGTGCCCGCCGGTACGCAAAAAATTAAAATAAAGGAGAAATAACCATGATTAAACTGACATTAAAAGACGGAAGTATCCGTGAGATTGAAAGTGCAGTACCCGCATACGAAATAGTAAAGGGTATAGGAATGGGACTTTACAAGGCATCTTGCTGTGTAAAAATCAACGGTGAAGTAAAAGACCTCAGAACAGTAGTAGACAGCGACTGCGAATTTGAGGTATGCACATTTGACAGTATTGACGGTAAAAAGACATTCTGGCACACTGCATCACACATTCTTGCACAGGCAGTAAAAAGACTTTACCCCAATGCAAAACTGGCAATAGGTCCAGCCATTGACAACGGTTTCTACTACGATTTCGACCTCGAAAAGCCTTTTACTCAGGAGGAACTCGAAAAAATCGAGGGTGAAATGAAAAAAATCGTAAAAGAAGGATTACAACTCGAACAGTTTGAACTCTCACCCGAAGATGCAATAGCAAAGCTCAAAGAAATGGACGAGCCTTACAAGGTAGAACTGTGTGAGGAACACGCAGGAAAGGGTGAACCTATTTCATTCTACAAGCAGGGTGAATTTATTGACCTCTGTGCAGGTCCTCACCTTATGACTACTGCACCCGTAAAGGCATTCAAGTTGCTTTCATGTACAGGTGCTTATTGGAGAGGCAGTGAAAAGAACAAGATGCTTTCAAGAGTATATGCAGTAGCATACCCCAAGTCAGCAGACCTTGAAGCAGACGTAAAGCAGAGAGAAGAAGCTAAACTCCGTGACCACAACAAGCTCGGACGTGAACTCGAATACTTTACTACTGTCGATACAATCGGTCAGGGACTTCCTGTAATACTCCCAAAGGGTGCAAGAGTAATCCAGACTTTACAGCGCTGGGTAGAGGACGTTGAACAGAAACACGGCTACCTCCTTACTAAAACCCCTTACTTCGCAAAAAGAGAATTTTTTAAGATTTCGGGTCACTGGGACCACTACCTTGACGGAATGTTCATAATGGGTGACCCCTACGATGAGGAAAAGGAGTGCTTTGCCCTCAGACCCATGACGTGTCCTTTCCAGTATCAGGTATTCCTCAACAGACAGCGTTCATACCGTGACCTGCCCATGCGACTTGGTGAAACTTCTACACTTTTCCGTAAAGAGGACTCAGGTGAAATGCACGGTCTTATAAGAGTAAGACAGTTCACTATCTCAGAGGGTCACCTTATACTCCGTCCCGAACAGCTCGAAGAAGAATTTGCTGACTGTCTCGCACTCGCAAAAGAGATGCTCAGTACAGTAGGACTCCTTGAAGACTGTACTTTCAGATTCTCTCAGTGGGACCCTGCAAATCCTAAGAACAAGTATGAGGGTACTAAGGAACAGTGGGAAATTGCTCAGTCAACTATGGAGAAAATACTCAACGACCTCAATGTAGAGTACACAATAGGAATCGACGAAGCTGCATTCTACGGTCCTAAGCTCGATATTCAGTACAAGAACGTATACGGAAAAGAAGATACTCTGGTAACTATTCAGATTGATATGCTCCTCGCACAGCGTTTCGGCATGGAGTACGTTGATGTTGACGGTACAAAGAAAACTCCTTACATCATTCACAGAACTTCTCTCGGCTGTTACGAAAGAACTCTCGCATACATGATTGAAAAGTACGCAGGTGCAATGCCACTGTGGGTAGCTCCTGAACAGGTAAGAATAATACCCGTTGCTGACCGTCACCTCGATTATTGCAATGCACTCCTTTCAAAGCTGGAATCTGCCGGAATCAGAGCAAGTATTGATGACAGAGCAGAAAAAGTAGGCTGGAAGGTAAGAAATGCAAGAATAGAAAAGCTCCCTGTATGGGTAACAGTAGGCGACAAGGAAGTAGAGAGCGAAACAGTATCAGTAACTTCAAGGCGTGAGGGTGACCTCGGTTCAATGTCACAGAATGACCTCCTCCTCAAACTCCTTGACGACATTGCAAAGAAAGTAAGATAATAAAATTACAGGCACAATATACGGGCGAACACAGTTCGCCCGTTTTTTTGATTTCAATATAATGTATAATTGTTAAACGGTGAATATTTTAGCACTCTCATAATGTAAGTGCTAAATTTCTGTATTCTGTCACAATTCTTTGATAATCCTGTCACATAGCAGATTTATTATATAGACAATGAAACGAAAGGAATGATACCAATGAGATAAAGTGAATAATAATCAGAATAAAGCATAGAATATTTAAGTATAATTGATTTTTTGGAGGTATGATTTATGTATGGACTTACACCTTTTGGCAGAAACGCTTTTAATCTTTTCAACGTTTTCAACGATGCGGACAGAGATTTCTTCGGTGACACAATGCCTGTAAATGCCTGCCGTACCGACATAAAAGATGAGGGAGAAAAGTATGTAATGGAGTCGGAACTCCCCGGATTTGAAAAAGAGGACATCAGTATTGATGTAAAAGACTCCTACCTTGTAATCTCCGCTGAACACAGTACAAACAAAGACGAAAAGGACGAAAAGGACGAAAACAAAAAGTATATCCGCCGTGAACGCTCCTACGGCTCTTACAAGAGAAGTTTTGACATTTCAGATGTAAATTCCGAAGAAATAAGTGCAGAGTACAAAAACGGTATTCTTACCATTGAACTGCCTAAGAAAAAACCTCAGGAGCCTGTTTCAAAGCGTCTTGAAATAAAGTGACAAAAAAGGACGGTTATTCAAAAATTAACCGTCCTTATTTTTTTATAACAGCACATTCGGACAAACAACGTCCTCAAATATAAGTGTTTTATTTATCTTCCCCGTTGTTTACCGTCATTTTTATATCAGGTGTACCCTCGTCCGCAGGTATTCCTGTATCGGATATCTGCTGTGCGAGCTTGGGGTCGTACTTCAAAATAAGATTCTTTACCTGTTCGTCCTGTGTCATTATATAAGTCATCTTCATTGATTTGAGTGCATTGGGAATGTCACCCTTTTCAAGGTAGTAGGCTGAAAGTTCCGCTGATACCTTTATTGCGTCCTGACTGAATCCGAAGTAAATATCGTACTTCTCCATAATCTTCATTATTTCTTCTGCACTGTATATTCTTAAAGGTGTTCCTTTGAGGTCAGCAAGGTGTTGCATCTCATGGGGTATAGCAGGGTGAGGGTAAAGCATGGTACTTGCAGTATAGAACGCTGACGCATCTTCATAGTCCTGAGATACAGTGAGAATATAGCCTACATTAGCATAGCACCTCGCAAGTACAACAGGTGAGGACGCTACTCTTAGAGTATCTCTGGTAATATTTAAAAGCTGTTTTTTGTTCTGCAACAGCTTGTATACCTCTGCAAGTTCGAGCTTAGGTCCTACATCAACGGGATTGAAGTCTATTGCCTTTTCAAGTACAGGAATAGCGTCAAGGGGTGAACCTGTTTCAGTAACTATGTAAGCGTAGGTGGTAAGGTAGGCACCGAAGTCAAAGGGTGTACGTTGCAGTGTCTTGTCAGTTTTGAAAAGCAACTGGCACAGGTTGTCCTCAAAAGGATTTCTCAGTGACACAAACTTAGCCTTTTCAGTCTCCTTGAACTCAACAATAATTTTCTTGTAGAGCCTTTCTGCAAGTGACTTCGCTTCTACTATATTCTTACTGTTTATAAGTTCTACTATTTTATTGTGCATTTCATCAAGTCGCATACCGTCAACGTGGGTAATACGTTCAATTTCTGCTTTCTGCTCATCTGACATACGGTCTGTAAGCAGTTTTGCTGACGCCTTTACTCCGTCAGTATTTCCCTCACGGGCAAATTTTTCAGCCTGTGTGCGGAGAAATTTTTCCTGTTCTTCTTCCGATTCGGGGAGATTTTTTCTGAGTTCGGCGAGTATTTCGTCATAAGACATAGGAATATAACCTCATTTCATGTTATCTTTTTAATGTGAGTTCAGTTATAATTATTTTAAAATTTACCGCATTTTTGCAGGGGCGGACTCATGTGTCCGCCCGTAAATTTACATAAATTTATAATTTGTCTAACTCACGTTATTTAATATAATTCCGATTAAGTTTTTTATAAATTACAGTATTTCCCCTCACGCTGACTTAAAGCAGTCCGTTCTTTTTCTTGAACTTTGCATTAATCTTATCCTGTTTCTTCTTTTCTTTGAGTTCAGCAGGCGAAAGAGGTCTTGACACTTCCTGACTTGCAGGAGATGGTCTTCTTGATGCGGTCTGAGGAGATGATGCCCTGTACTCCTGATAAACGGGTACTTGCTGTTGAGTCATTGCTTTCTGCTGTTTAGCTCTTTTGAGTGAATCGTCACCCATTGACGACAGAATATCTTCTATTGAGTTCAGTACAGGACCTCTTGCCATAAGACCCTCTGTTTCAGTAAGGCTCTGGTTGGCGTACTCCTTCGACTCTGCAATAGCATTGATAAATGCCTGAGAGGTAGAACGGCTGTGTTCATGAACTGCAATCTTTGAAATATTTGCACTGTTGTCAGCAATTCCCGCAGCTTTTCTTGCAGCCTCAGCAGCCATAATCTTCTGACCGATTGTAAGTGGCTGATTTGTTTCGGGCTTGGGTATGGAGTGAACAGGTGCAGGCTGAATTACAGGCTGTACAACGGGTGCAGGAGGTACAACAGGCTGTTGATAAGGCATATTCTGCAAGGGCATATATACAGGCTGACCATTTGCGTCATATCCTGACATCTGCATCTGAATGTATGTATATACAGGCTGATTATTTGCGTCATATCCTGCAAACTGCGGAATATTTACAATCTGTCCTATTGTCTGTGCTGCCTGCGGAGCTACGTTCTGAACAGGCTGTACCATGGGCTGAGGTACTACGGGCGGTACAACTGCCTGAACGGGCTGTACTACGGGCTGAGGTGCTACTGTCTGAACCGGCTGTACTACGGGTTGAGGTGCTACTGTCTGAACCGGCTGTGCTACGGGCTGAGGTACTGCTGTCTGAACAGGCTGTGCTACGGGCTGAGGTACTGCTGTCTGAACGGGCTGTGCTACCGGCTGAGGTACTGCCTCTTGAACCGGCTGTACAACTGTTTCCTGATACTCCTCTTTTCTTATTGATACAGGCTTTATTTCAGGTACTACTATATCTTCAATATTGTCAGTAAGAACAGATTCTGCAATTCCCTCATTTGCATTTTCTTCCTCATATACCGGTTCTTCGTAAACAGGTTCTTCATATACCGGTTCTTCGTATACGGGTGCTGACTGCTGTACAGGTCTTACAGGGTTAATCTGCGGTACTACTATATCTTCTATTGCAATGTCGTCAAGTACGGGAGGTGTAACAGGTGCAGTCTGCTGTACAGGATTTGCCTTTGGTACTGAAATATTCACGTCACCGAGGTCATCGAGTACAGGGGTAACAACAGGTGATGACTGCTGTACGGGTCTTACAGGATTAATCTGCGGTACTACTATATCTTCTATTGCAATATCGTCAAGTACAGGAGGTGCAACAGGTGCAGTCTGCTGTACGGGTTCAGGCTGGTAAGGCTGAATATCTTCAAGTATGGGCTGAGATGCAGGCTGTACGGGTGCAATGCTTTCCGCTGTCGGCTGACCGAGTTCCTCCATTGCCCCTGATGTTTCCTGTACCTGCTGACCGTCTATTCCGAACAGCTTGTTGAGTGAATCCCACTCGTCTGACTCCTCTAACTTTTTGGCACTCTCATACTCATTTGAAAGTACAGGTTCAGAAGTACCATAGTCACCGTAAGAATTTTCCTGTACTGCAACAGGTTCAGCTTCGGGTACGGAGTCAAATACATCGTCCGAAATATCAGGCTGTACAGGCTCACTTACAGGTGCAGTCTGCTGGGCATTCTGTGAGGGCTGATTCTGTGAGAGCGGCATACCGAATCCGAACGAGAACATTTTCATTATCTCGTCCTCATCAGCCATTCCCGCATTTATAAGTGCCTGACCGGCGGGTTTGGCAGAAGTTTCCTCCTCATCTTCGGGTACTGACGAAACACTCTGGTAATTTTCGTAATTGTAATTGCTCATTCCTGTTGCATCACCGTAAACCTGACCGTTCTGGTCGGGTACGGAAGCAGTTATGTCCTCATCATCGTCATCAGGCTTCTGTACTGCAAACTGTGCGAGGAAGTCGTCTTGAAGATTGTTTGCAGGTGCAGGTTTTTCCTCCTGAGGCTTTTCAATAGCAAACTGTGCAAGAAAGTCGTCCTGTACGTTGCTTGCAGGTGAAGGGGGCGGAGTCTGCTGAACAGGCTCAGGTTCTTCCTCCTTTGCAGGTACTTTTATTGCAAACTGTGCAAGGTCATTGTCAATAGCTATTCCCGTACCCGCTATCGTCTTTGCAGGGGCTTCGGGCTTAGGAGGCAAAGCCGGTGCAGGGGGTTCGGGCTGTGGAGTATAAACAGGCTGTGCAGATGTAATTTTTGCAGTAGTGTTTCCAAGCGGAATTATTCCCTCGTCAACAATTCCGAGCTTTTCACGCTGTCTTTCTTCTTTCAAAAGACGTGCCATTTCTTTTTTGTCAGCCTTTATCAGTTTTTTCGCAATAACGTCCTTACACTTTTTGCAGGTAATCTCTTTAAGGTCACTCATTACTCCGCTTCTGCGGAATCTGGTCACGTTTTCACCTTTTTGAAGATTAATTCCGCACCCTGTCTTTTTTTCATTATCAGTACCATGGACAAGTTCGTCCATGGTAGAAGTTACAAGAATAATATCCATAAGAGTCTCCATATCCGCTGTATACTAAAAACAGCAATTGTCTGTTTACGGCACAGACAGCCGATTTTTTACGGGTTGTCAGGTAAAATATTGTTCTTACAGCGTTCTGAGTCGCTTTAACGAATAAAAAAGGGCAGTAACAGATGAATCGTAGTGAAGAAATTATCTACTGCCAATATGGTTAAAGCGAATTACTATATACATACATTATACATTATGGGGCAGAAAAAATCAACACTTTCTTAAAAATTTGTCATTTGAAATTATACTATTTTCAAAATTTTGGTTATAAACAACAAAAAGTTGATAATTTTTTTGTCACAAAAATCATAATAAGTTTAAAATAATTCAAAAAAATCACACACATTTCAAGTCACCGCTGTATGCTGAGTACATGACTGGAAATATTCTGCATTTTGTCCTATTCACCGTATTTTTCAAGCTACAAATAGTACCTGTGCAAAAGGGGCGGATTTATTAGATTTCTTGTAAAATAAGCACGCTGATGTCGGGGGACGCTGTCCCCCGAACCCTTATTTTAATTTCGAGTACGCAACGCTTTGAGCCTTGACACACTCGCTCAAAAATCAAAGATTTTTTCGTTCGTTTTTGTCAAGTGCGTTGCGTACTCAGGACAAAGGGAACAATAGACTTCTTGCGAAATAAGCAC
>Ga0326511_10003950_pt1 | contig 11872 bp, 8 predicted proteins | sample 0_2496_0518_D_FD_203701 | JGI IMG/M metagenome (GOLD analysis project Ga0326511, IMG submission 203701) | Bovine rumen microbial communities from UC Davis, California, United States - 0_2496_0518 | ecosystem: Host-associated > Mammals > Digestive system > Stomach > Rumen | place: USA: California...
CTAAAAAAAATAGACTTTCGCTTAATTAATGTCGCCTGTAGCAAATCGCTACGCTTAAACACTACAGGTGACGGGGGAAAGTCTATTTTTTTCTTCACGCCTTTTCCAGCAACGGTACCGGGATTTGTATCACAGTCCCTTACGTTGCCTATCGATGTAAGGCGATTTATCTAAGTTTGAGCGGTCAATATGTTCGATAGATGCTTTTCCGGAGGGAAAAGGGTTTTAGCGGCGGCTCAGACAACGGCAGCCGCATCGCAGTCCCGTCGGGGAAATTCGTTTTTACTTGTTATCCATCCGTCCGAGAATGGTACGCGCGACATAGATTCCGCTGGCGCTGGCCTGGGAAAGTCCGCGCGTGACGCCGGCGCCGTCGCCGATGGCGAAAATATTTTGACGGTGCGTTTCGAGTTCGTTTGTCAGGACGACGCGGGAACTGTAAAACTTGACCTCGACGCCGTAGAGCAGTGTGTCATCGTTTGTCATACCCGGTGCGATGTAATTGAGCGCCTGGATCATTTCGATGATATTGTCGAGATGGCGTTTCGGCAGGACGAGGGAGAGATCGCCCGGTGTCGCCGCGAGTGTCGGATGCGTGAAACTTGCCGCGAGGCGGTGCGCATTCGTGCGGCGGCCCTTCATGAGATCGCCGAAACGCTGGACGATGTTACCGCCGCCGAGCATGTTCGAAAATGACGCGATGCGTTTACCGTATTGATGCGGCTGTTTAAACGGTTCCGTAAAGTGATTGCTGACGAGCAGGGCGAAGTTCGTATTGTGACTCTGCAGTTTCGGGTCACTGTAGGAGTGTCCGTTGACGGTCACAATGCCGTCCGTATTTTCCATGACGACATGTCCGTGCGGGTTCATGCAGAATGTGCGGACGAGGTCGCCGTAACGTTTCGTACGGTAAACGAGTTTCGCCTCATAGACCTGACTCGTGATGTGATTCCAGATTTCATCGGGGACTTCGACGCGGACGCCGACGTCAACGCGGTTGTTTTCCTGCTCGATACCGAGACGTGTGCATTCGTCCGAGAACCACTCCGAACCTGCGCGTCCCGGCGCAACGATGAGGTATTCGGCAGCAATCTGTTCGCCGTTCTCAAGCTCGAGACCGTTCGTACCGGCGTCATCCGTCAAAATATGTTTGACGGGGCAGTGAAAGCGGAATTCGACGCGTTTACGCAGATGTTCATAGGTGTTTTCGAGCATATGCAGGTTGTTTTCCGTGCCGAGATGACGAACGCTTGCCGCGAGCAGATGGAGATCATGCTGCAGGGCAATCTGCCCGATGTCGGAATTTGACGTGCTGAAAACTTTGGCCGGTGCACCGTGACGCTGATTGATTTCGTCGACATAGCGGATGAACTCCATGACTTTATCGTCGGGGAGGTAATCATTAAGCCAGCCGCCGAACTGTGTCGTGAAATTGTATTTGCCGTCGGAAAACGCGCCCGCTCCGCCGAATCCGCGCATAATACTGCAGGGCTTGCAGCCGATACAGCTTTTGACTTTTCCCGCGGAGATCGGGCAGACGCGGTGATAAATGTCATTGCCGCTTTCGAGGACGATGATGCGTAAATCCGGCTTTTTCTCAATCAGTTCGTAAGCGGCGCAAACCCCGGCGGGGCCGCTGCCGATAATGGCTACGTCATAGCTTTTCATGGCAAATCTCCTTTTTGGCACACGAAAAGAGCGCAGACGGTACGGGGAAGCACCTGAATCTGCGGCTCATCTTTGTTTGATTTCAAACCTTAGATATTATAGAAGAAAGATCAGGCATTTGCAAGTGTTCAACAACAGAATTTTGTCGTATACGTCTGTATTTTGTCCGATTCTTGCGGAAAAATTGACATAGGAAAAGTTTCCGTTGCCTAAAACCCGTTTCATTTAGTATAATTAAATTTGTTCATCATACAATCTATTCCTTTGTGATATAGGAGAGAAGGGGGCTGTTACCTTTGACCCATAACGTAATCATTATTCTTACGTTTGTCGTTTATATGATTCTCATGATGGGTATCGGTGTATATTATTATCGGCGTACGAGCAATATGAGTGACTATTTCCTCGGCAACCGCAGACTCGGTGCCTGGGTGACGTCAATGAGCGCGGAAGCGTCGGATATGTCGGGCTGGATGCTCATGGGACTGCCGGGATTTGCGTACATTGCGGGACTGAATGCCGGCTGGATTGCACTCGGTTTGGCGATCGGTACATGGGCGAATTGGCGTTTTATCGCCGCCCGCCTGCGCATTTACACGGAGCTTGCCAACAATTCGCTGACATTGCCGGATTTTCTCGAGAATCGTTTTGAGGATCGTACGAAGCTGCTTCGTATTATTCCGGCCGTCTTTATTCTCGTCTTTTTTATCATTTATACGTCATCCGGATTTGTTGCCGCAGGCCGCCTCTTTGAGACAATTTTCGGCGTGCCGTACAATATTTCGATCTTTATCGGTGCGGGCGTTGTCGTGTTCTATACGTTTGTCGGCGGTTTCCTCGCCGTTTCGCGTACGGACTTCATTCAGGGCGTCATGATGTTTTTCGCCATTCTCGTCGTGCCGATCTGTGCGTCATTGGCGCTCGGCGGTTTTGACGTGACGGGAGAACTCATTTATACGGATCATCCGTCATTTTTTGACCCGTTCCAAAAACCGGACGGGTCGACACTCGGCTTTATTGAGTTCATTTCGCTCATGGGCTGGGGACTCGGCTATTTCGGTCAGCCGCATATTCTGGTTCGGTTCATGGCAATTCATCATTCGAGTGAACTGAAACAGGCGACGCGGATCGCGATGACGTGGGTTGTCATTTCCCTTTCGGCGGCTCTCGCCGTCGGCATGGTCGGTGCGGTTTTCCTTCCGGGCGAACTTTCGGGCACGGCAACGGAGACGGTTTTCCTCGTTATGACGAACCGCATGTTTACGCCGCTTATTGCCGGTCTGGTTCTCGCGGCCGTTCTCGCAGCCATCATGAGTACGGCGTCGTCGCAGCTCCTCGTTGCATCGTCAGCTTTTGCACAGGATTTTTATCATTCGCTCATGCACAAGAACGCTTCGCAAAGCGAACTTGTCTGGATCAGCCGCGTGTCCGTTCTTGTCATTGCGGGCATGGCGATTTTCCTCGGCCTCAATCCGGACAACTTTATCCTTGACATGGTCGCGTATGCATGGGCCGGTTTCGGCGCCGCGTTCGGTCCTGCCCTTCTGTGTTCGCTGTTCTGGCGCCGCGCAACGCGCAACGGCGTTCTTGCCGGTATTATCGTCGGCGGCGTAACCGTCCTCGTTTGGAAGCAGTTTGCTCTCTGGGGACTCTATGAGATCGTACCGGGCTTTGTCCTTTCGCTGCTCGCGATCGTTATTGTCAGCCTGCTTGACAAAGAACCGAAAGCGTCCGTTACCGAGACATTTGACGCGGTCGGCAAGAGTCATATTTAATTGTTTTTGTGTATACATGTAAACCTCACCTTGACTTATCGAAATCAGATGGCTATAATGAAACCATCAACAGAGGCAACGGAGCCCCGGGCAATCAGGAAACTGATCGCTCGGGGTTTTTGCGTTAAATGCCTTTGTTGAAGCCTTACAGTCGAATCGTAAGCAGGGAAGACAACGGCGTCTTACGGCAGAATCAGGTTCTGCTATAAGGCGCTTTTTGTTTTTCTTGCTTGCGGTTTATACGCAGGGATTTATTTGGAAAGGATGATACTTATGATCGATTCGGGAGATACCGCCTGGGTATTGATCAGCGCAGCACTCGTATTTATTATGACCCCTGGTCTGGGATTCTTTTACGGCGGCATGGTTCGCAGTAAAAACGTCCTGACGACAATCATGCAGAGTTTCTTCATTGTCGCCATGATTTCCGTCGAGTGGGTAATCCTGGGTTACACGATGACGTTCGGCCCGGATATCAACGGTTTTATCGGCAGCCTCGATAAGATCGGCCTCGCCGGTGTCGGCATGAACGTCCTCGAAAACGGCACGATTCCGGAACTCGCCTTCGTTGCCTTCCAGTGCATGTTCGCCGTCATTACGCCGGCTCTCATCACCGGTGCTTTTGCAGAACGCATGCGTTTTGCTGCATTTGCCGTATTCATTCTCCTTTGGGCAATCTTCATTTATAACCCGATGGCTCACTGGGTATGGGGCGGCGGTTTCCTCGCCGAACTCGGTGCTCTTGACTTCGCCGGCGGCCTTGTCATTCATATTCTCTCCGGTGTTTCGGGCCTGACGATCTGCATTCTTCTCGGCAAACGTCACGGTTACGGCAAAATTGCCATGCTCCCGCATAATCTGCCGATGACGGTTCTCGGTGCAACGCTCCTTTGGATCGGCTGGTTCGGCTTTAACGCCGGCAGCGCTCTCGGTGCTAACGCCCTTGCCGCTAACGCATTCCTTGTTTCTCAGATCGCAGCAGCTGCTGCAACAGTTTCCTGGTGCCTCGTTGAGTGGGCAGTCAGCGGTAAACCGACCATCCTCGGTGCAGCTTCCGGCTGTATCGCCGGCCTCGTTGCCATTACTCCGGCAGCCGGCTTCGTCGCTCCGATGCCTTCTCTGATTATCGGTATTGTCGCCGGTGTTGTCTGCTACGGTGCCGTTGCGGTTCTCAAAGCAAAACTCGGTTATGATGATTCGCTTGACGCGTTCGGTGTTCACGGCATCGGCGGTACGTGGGGCGCTATCGCAACAGGCCTTTGGGCTACGACGACGGTTAACCCGGACGGCGCAAACGGCCTCTTCTACGGCGAAACCCATCTTCTCTTTGCTCAGGTAGTTTCCATTGTTGTGGCGTATGCTTTAGCTATCGCAGGTTCTTACGTTCTCTTCAAAATCGTCGACCACTTCATCACGATGCGTGCCGATGTTGCGGAAGAAATCTCGGGCCTCGACATTGTCGAACACGGCGAGCGCGGTTATGCACGCTCCGTCCTCAGCGGTAGCCCGATCCTTCAGGGCATGGACGAACCGCTCAGCGCAACGCTGGGTGATCCGGCTCTCGATTCCGGGCTCCAGAACAACAAGTGAGAAAGGATCTGAGTGTCTATGATGAAGATGACAAAAATTGATATCATCACTCGCACAAGCAAGCTTGAAGAACTGAAGGAAGCCCTTAACGAAGTCGGCGTCCTCGGTATGACTGTCAGCCAGGTTTACGGCTGCGGCCTCTCGAAAGGCCATAAAGAAGTTTATCGCGGCCGTACGTATGAGATCAACCTCGTACCGAAAATCAAAATCGAGACGGTTGTCTGCGAAATCCCGGTTGAACGAGTCCTTGAAACGGCAGAACGTGTTCTGAAAACAGGGCACTTCGGCGACGGCAAAATCTTCGTCTATGAGATTGATGACGCCGTCCGCATCCGTACCGGTCACCGCGGTCCGGAAGCGATTATGGATATTCCCGGTGAGAAAAAAGAGGAATAACCCCTTATACTCCTCCTGTACCCCTCATATTTTGTTTCCCCAATTACCGAGCCTCTGGCGCTGCCAGGGGCTTTTCCTTTTTGACATGACGGTTTTCTGAAATTTTTTGTTGGCAACTTTTTGGCGTTACGGTATAATATTATACAGTGTAATTTTTGCAAGAGGTGTCAATATGAGTGAAATGCATCGTGTTCTGGTGCGTGTAAAAGGCCGTCAGCAAAGCGGCGGGGGCGTGGTCAATGTCAGCGAAACGACGTCAGAGGGACGCCATTACTTTCATCGCGGCAGACACTATATCTTATATGAAGATAAGAGTCTCGCACAGGGCGCACAACAGACGAAAACCGTTCTGCAGATTTCGCCGACTGCATTGTCGGTGACGCGTCACGGGCCGGTTGACGCCGAGCATTATTTTAAAGAAGATGAAGAGAGCCACACGACGTACCGTACACCGTACGGCAATATGGATCTTTCCATCCGTACGAATGATCTTGACGTCACGTATGGTGACGTGACAGGGACGGTTGACGTCAGCTATGATCTTGCCGTCAATGGACGGTTCCAGAGCAATAATACGCTCCATATCGAGATTACGACGATGCCGGGTGAAGCCGGCAAACTGAACTGACGTCAGGTCAGCAGCAGGAAAACAGGGGGAACGATTTTGGATATTAAAGATACTTTGACGGCTGCCATTCAGAAAGCCGCCGCCGATGCGATTGCAGAAGGCGTATTCCCGGAAGGCAATTTGCCGCCGGTTGTACTCGAAGTACCGCCGAAAAAAGAATTCGGTGATTTTGCGACGAACTTTGCGATGCAGTCTGCGCGCGTATTTCATCAGAATCCGCGTAAAATCGCCGAAGAGATCGCGAAACGTTTGTCGGGAGACTGGCTCGATCATACGCAGATCGCCGGCCCGGGCTTTTTGAATTTTTACCTGAAGAGCAATGTACTCTACGATTCGTTCTGTAAGATTTACGAAGCGGGTGAATCGTACGGCAATCTGCCGCCGAAAACGGCGCCGAAAATTCAGGTCGAATATGTCAGCGCCAACCCGACGGGCCCGCTTCATGTCGGTCACGGACGCGGTGCCGCCGCGGGTTCCGCACTCGTCAATCTGCTCCGCGCCGCGGGTTATCCGGTCGAAAGCGAGTATTATATTAATGATGCCGGCAATCAGATGAATATCCTTGCCGATTCCGTTAACGCGCGTTATCTCGAGCTCCTCGGCGAAAACGTCGAGTTCCCGGAAAACGGCTACCACGGCGCCGATATCATCGAAACGGCCAAACGTATCATCCGTAAAGACGGTGACAAATACCTGCATATGTCGGAAGACGAACGTCTGACGATTTTCCGCGATCTTGCGTACAAGGAAAAACTTGCGGCACTCAAGGAAGACCTCGCGGCGTTCCACGTGACGTTTGACAAATGGTTCAGCGAGCGTACGCTTCATCCGGATGCCGTTCGCCGCGTTGTCGAAATTCTGAAAGCCAAAGGTGACATTTACGAAAAAGAAGGTGCACTCTGGCTGCGTTCGACGGCTTACGGGGACGATAAAGACCGCGTTGTCATCCGCGACAACGGTGTGCCGACGTATCTTGCCGCCGATATCGCGTACCATCATGACAAATACGAACGCGGATTTGACCGTCTGATTAACATTTGGGGCGCGGATCATCACGGCTATATCTGTCGTGTCAAAGCTGCCATGCAGGCTCTCGGACACGATCCGGAAAAATTGACGGTTCTGCTTTTGCAGATGGTCAGCCTTTACCGCGGCGGCGAACTCGTCAAGATGAGCAAGCGTACGGGTCAGAGTGTGACATTAAACGAACTCATGGAAGAAGTCGGCACGGATGCCGCCCGTTATTTCTTCCTCATGCGTTCGCTCGACAGTCAGCTTGACTTTGACCTCGATCTCGCGAAGAAGAAGTCAAACGACAACCCGGTTTATTATATCCAGTACGCTCACGCGCGTATCGCGAGTATCTTCCGTCAAGCAAAGGAAACGGGACTTGACGCCGGTGACGCGCCGCAGTTCGACAAACTGACGGATGAAGCGGAAATCGCTCTCATCAAAAAAATCGAAGAATACCCGGAAGAAGTGGAAAAAGCCGCGGCGGATTACGCGCCGCAGCGCATTGCCCGTTACAGTTACGATCTCGCGGGTGCGTTCCACAGCTTCTATAATAAATGCCGTATTGTCGGAGTCGAGCCGGAACTGGCAAAAGCCCGCCTCGCTCTCGTGACGGTCACGGCACATGTCATCCGCCATTCTCTCGGCATCCTCGGCGTATCCGCCCCGGATCACATGTAAGAAAGGAGAACAGAAACAGATGGATTTTACGAAATGCTCGGAAGTTGACGCCGCTTACGCGATCCTGACGGAAGCCGGCCAGACGATGTATTACAAGGATCTCGTACTCGAGGTCATCGACAAGACCCGCAAACCGGTTCAGTCCCTTTCGGCGGCGATCTCGGAAGTGTATACGCTCATCAATATGGACAGCCGTTTCCATTATGAAGGCGAAGGCAAATGGGGCCTGACGGAATGGAACCCGCCTGAGGTCAAACGTCATGTGACGCATCGAGGCAGCAGTTCGACGAAATCGCGCGCCGCAGCCAAGGCCAGCAGCCACCGCAAGAAGAAGTTCGAAAGCATTCAGGAGTAAGAATCCGCGCATTGACAGGAACCCGGAAACAGGGTACAATGCTAGACGTGTGTTTTTTTGCAGGAACCATCAAAACAGGAGGAACTTCCATGGCAAAGTATATTTTCGTTACCGGCGGTGTTGTCTCTTCCCTCGGCAAAGGTATTACGGCCGCATCACTCGGTCGTCTGCTGAAGAGCCGCGGCATCAAAGTTACGATCCAGAAATTTGATCCGTACATCAATATCGACCCGGGGACGATGAGCCCGTACCAGCACGGCGAAGTTTTCGTCACGGACGACGGTGCTGAAACAGACCTCGACCTCGGCCATTACGAACGCTTCATTGACATCAATCTGTCGAAGCACTCGAACATCACGACGGGCAAGGTATACTGGTCGGTTCTGAGCAAGGAACGCAGAGGCGAATACCTCGGCTCGACGGTTCAGGTTATCCCGCACATCACGAACGAAATCAAACAGCGCGTCTACGATGTCGCGAAGACGGACGGCGCGGATGTTGTCATTACGGAAATCGGCGGTACGGTCGGCGATATCGAAAGCCAGCCGTTCCTCGAAGCAATCCGTCAGGTTAAAAAGGAAGTCGGCAAAAATGACGTGCTCTACATTCACGTCACGCTGCTGCCGTATATTTCCGCCGCCGGCGAGCTCAAGACGAAACCGACGCAGCACAGCGTCAAGGAACTTCGTTCCATCGGTATCCAGCCGGATATCCTCGTCTGCCGCACGGAAAAAACGATCTCCAAGGAAATGAAGGAGAAGATCGCCCTGTTCTGCGACGTTGACGCTGACGCGGTTATCGAGAACCGTACGGCATCCACGATCTACGAAGTTCCTCTCATGATGCAGAACGAAGGACTCGACCGCATCGTCCTGCGCAAACTCAATATGCCGCAGAGCCCGGCTGCCATGGACGAATGGGAAAAGATGGTCTATAAGATCAACAACCCGAAGAAGAAAGTCAAAATCGCCGTTGTCGGCAAGTATGTCGAATTGCCGGATGCGTACATTTCCGTTACGGAAGCTTTGCATCACGGCGGCATTGCGAGTGACGCTCAGGTCAAGATCCATTGGGTCAATGCCGAACAGATCGAAGATCCGGAAACGGACCTCGACGAAGTTTTCGTCGGCTGCAAAGGCATTCTCGTTCCGGGTGGTTTCGGCAACCGCGGCATCGAAGGCAAAATCAAGGCGATTCAGTATGCCCGCGAACATAAACTGCCGTTCCTCGGACTCTGCCTCGGCATGCAGTGCGCCGTTATCGAATTTGCGCGTCATGTCTGCGGCATGACGGATGCACACAGCACGGAGTTTGACCCGGACACGAAACATCCGGTCATCGCGCTCATGGAATCGCAGCAGGGAATCGTGGATAAAGGCGGCACGATGCGCCTTGGTTCGTATCCGTGCAAAGTCACGAACGGCACGCATACGCAGGAAGAATACGGTGCAAATCTCGTCAATGAACGTCATCGTCATCGTTTCGAGTTCAATAATGAATTCCGCGCGGCTCTGCAGGCCAAAGGCCTTGTCATCGCCGGAACGCTCCCGGATGACAGCCTCGTCGAGATCGTTGAGCTCAAGAAAGAAGATCATCCGTGGTTCGTTGCGTCCCAGTTCCATCCGGAATTCAAGTCGCGTCCGAACAATCCGCATCCGCTGTTCCGCGGCTTTGTCCGTGCGGCTTTGGCACAGAAATAACGCGTCGTACGACAGACAAACGAATAAACTCAGCCAGAAGGGGTGTCGGCATTGCCGGCAGCCCGTTTTGGCGTATACGGACCGAAAAAACGGTCAGAGGGGACTTGGTAAGATATGAATTCACTATTCGCTGCAATGGCGGAAGACAGCGCCGTACAGCGTTTACAGGCATATATGACGGGAGAGCCGTGCGAAAATCTCGTGTACGGGTTCAGCGGCTCCCAGAAACATGCGGCATTTGCGTCAGGCTACGCAAAGGAGCCGCAGCCGTTTGTCATTCTCGTGCATGACCGCGAATCACTCGCGTCGTGGCAGGAAGATCTCGGCGAACTGCTCCCCGATGCGGATATCCAGATCCTTCCGGAACTCGCGATGACGCACGTTCAGGCTGCGGCGAGCAGTATCGAACGCAGTGCGCGCCGTATGGATGTTCTCGGCAGACTCGTTCGCGGTGAACCCGTTATCGTCCTCGCGGAACCCGCTGCCGCCGTACAAAAAGGGATGAGTCCGCAGGAGTTTATGCGGCTGAGCTTTACGATTAAGATCGGCGATCAACTGCAGCGCGAAGATCTCTTGGAGCGTCTCGTCCAGCTCGGGTACGAAAGCGAACCGGAAGTCGAACGCGTCGGACAGTTCAGTGTCCGCGGCGGCATCGTTGACGTGTTCGCGATCAATGCGCAGGCGCCGGTACGTATCGAGTTTTTCGATGACGAAGTCGATTCCCTGCGCGAATTTGACCTTGATACGAAGCGTTCACAGCAAAATATCGGCCGCACGGTCGTCATGCCGCTCGCGCGGACGGATGACAGCGGACGTCCCGCATTGTTCCTGAGTTACCTCGAAGGCAAAGGAACCGTCGTCTTTGACGAGCCGATGCGCATCCGCGAACAGATCCGCACAATGGTCAAGGAAAACCCGGATATCGCAGATGACGTGTTCTCGTGGGAAGATTTGCAGGCCGCGGCGCGCGGGAACCGGTTTATTTACAGCGCGCTTCTGCTGCAGAAAATCCAGGGAGCGGAAATCGGCGAAACGGTCAGTACGACGACGACGGCAATGACGCCGTTTCAACGTCAAATGGATCTCCTCGAAAGCGAAGTCAACCGTTGGCTCGGTCAGGATCAGCGTCTTTTGATGCTTCCGGGCGCAAAAGACAAGGCGGATTCTCTGCGTGAATTTTTCGCGCGGCGCCGGATTCCTTCGGTTTTATTGCCGGCAGGGGCTCCGATTGTCAAAGGACGCGTCAATATCCAGACCGGGAGCCTGTTGACCGGCTTTGAAATGCCGGCCGATCATCTCGTCGTCGTGACAGGAAAAGATATTTTCGGTCATCAGAAAAAGCGCAGCCTGCGTCAGCAAAATTACGGACAGAAGATTTCCCATTTCCGCGAGATCAAGCCGGGCGATTACGTCGTTCATGTCAATCACGGTATCGGTAAATATCTCGGCGTCGAGACGCTTGAAGTCGCCGGCGTCCATAAGGATTATCTCCATATCAAGTACGGCGGCGACGATAAACTCTTTGTGCCGACGGATCAGGTCAGTCTTCTGCAGAAATACATCGGTACGGAAGGAGAAGTCCCGCGCCTGCATCGTATGGGCGGTACGGAATGGATCAAGGCGAAAGCGCGCGCGAAAAAATCCGTCGAGGATATCGCGAAAAAGCTCATTGACATTTACGCGCGGCGTCGTGACGCGAAAGGTTACGCGTTTTCACCCGATGACAGCGGGCAGCGCGAGTTCGAGGATGCGTTCCCGTATCAGGAAACGCCGGATCAGCTGCAGGCCTGTCAGGAAATCAAATTGGACATGGAAAAAGAAAAGCCGATGGACCGCCTGCTCTGCGGCGACGTCGGTTTCGGCAAGACGGAAGTGGCGATCCGCGCGGCGTACAAGGCCGCCATGGACGGCAAACAGGTCGCGGTTCTCGTCCCGACGACAGTTCTTGCACAGCAGCATTATCAGACGTTTTCGGAGCGCTTTTCGCAGTTCGAGCCGGTTGTTGACGTCATTTGCCGGTTCCGCACGGCGCGTCAGCAAAAGGAAACGCTCGAACAGGTCGCGGCGG
>Ga0326511_10003952_pt1 | contig 11872 bp, 10 predicted proteins | sample 0_2496_0518_D_FD_203701 | JGI IMG/M metagenome (GOLD analysis project Ga0326511, IMG submission 203701) | Bovine rumen microbial communities from UC Davis, California, United States - 0_2496_0518 | ecosystem: Host-associated > Mammals > Digestive system > Stomach > Rumen | place: USA...
AGGCTGGAATAAGTTATAAGAAGATGACAAAGATAACTGGTAGGAGTTTCAGTGAGATAAGTCAGATAATCCAGCGTTGCAAACGTTTCATCAAGGAAGACAAGGAAATAATTGAATATAAAAGGAAGATATTGAATGGAAATATTGATTAGTTTGATACCAAGTCTATGGGAGTTCATTGTGTTATTGGCATTAATGTTCATATCAATACCAGTGGCATATGTGCTGATGTATAATCCCAAGTTCACCTTATTGCAGATTGATGCATTCAACATTGAACCGTTTAATTGTACAAAATGTATGCAGTTCTGGACCAACCTCATTCCAAATATCATATTGGCTTACATATGGAATCCAATGTTCTTGTTATGGGGTTTGATAACGGCATCAGCCTTAACATATAGTGTAATAAGGTCTTACAAATGATTAATAATCTTTATAAAAAATAAATTGCAAATAAACAAAATTAATTATGAAATTAAAAACAAGTGATAATAGGAACATTAGCGTTAGTTCAGTTAATGGTTATACCGTGGAAAAGGTAAAGAGAGCAAAGCAGTATTTGGATGAGATTGGAAGCAACAAGCGTCATTTTGATTTCAAGCGTTTGGTTGCAATGTATAACGACATTAAGGGTACAAATGAATCACCAAATGGTTGCAGTTGTCAGTCACCAAAATACTACAATGGCATTCAGAACTATTACAATTATGGAAAGCTGACGCTTATCAACAATGGTTTTAAAGAATCTGATTTTGAAGATAATGTTGAGGAAGAAACACCAGCACCAATTGAGAATGAAGAAAAGAGGATTAACCTTGGCAATGAAGAAAGCGTTTCTGAGGCATTAAAAGAAGACGAGGGTGCAGTTGTTAAGGACGAGGAAGATAAAGCGTCTGACGAGCCTAAAAATGACGTTGTGGAAAAGAAGAAGGCTGGCAGACCAAAGAAGAATTCATAAGATATGGTTAAATTGGAAATAAATGATAAGGTATATAAGATACCAGAGTCATTTGAGGAGATGGATTTTGAGACATATTGCAAGGTATTCTACAAGTTGGACACCAGTGTATCTGATGATGAAATTGAATCATTCAAGAAAAGCAAGGAGAATGAGGCAATCATATTATCAAGGTTATTGGGTGAGAGAGATGATTTCTGTCTTGATTTGCCTTTGAATGTCTATGCATTATTGAATGAGAAGGTCAAGTTCCTTTATGACGTTGATTATTTGTTGAGGAATTCAAGGGCTGGAATTGTTGTTGATGGAAAGCGTTATTCAATACCACCGTTCAATGAAATGAGTTTGAGACAGTACATTGATGCTGATGTGGTAATGAAAGAAAAGGAGAATGATATGCAGTATATTGAGTTGTTATCAATATTATTGACAGCAAAGGATAAGCAAGGAAAGTGGGAGTCTTACACTGGTGACTATCAGGATATGATGGGAAAGTTAAGGAAGTTGAAGTGTAGTGAGGCATTGCCGATTGTATATCATTTTTTCAAGAAAGGCGAATCTTTGAAAGTAATTTCTCAAGTCTCTATGAAGGTGGCGGAGACCCCACAGCCCCAGCTTATTCAAAGTTCTTAAAGGATTTCAATTGGATGCATATTGTATCAAGTCTTGCAAATCATCAGTTCTTGGATTTGGAAAGGGTATTGGACTATAATGTTCAGGATGTATTTGCATACTTGCAGTATTCAGATGAAAAGGTAAGAGCGGAGAAAGCACAGACGAAGTTTATACAGGATATGGATAAGAATAGGAAGAAATAAAGGTTCGCCAAATATAATAAGGGCTGTCTCATTTTGGGATAGCCCATTTTTAATAATAATGACATTATGTTATCAAAGTCACACGGAAAAACAGATGCAAAGCAGAGAAAGGCAAAGAAAGCACCAACGTGTTCAAGTGGATTAGCCCCAACGCTTACAAACAAGTATAACAAGGCTGAAGCACTTGTTGACCTTGTATATGTTGACATTGCCAATGGAGTCTCAAGGTCTGAGGTGATACAGAAGATTACCAAGGGTGTTTATGAGGGGATGGAAAACCCCTTAGCTGCAAGGACTGCTGCAAACTATTATAATGCTGCATTGGATAGGTTCGCTGAAGATAGGAATATTGAATCAGAGAAGTTAAGGGATATGTTCTTTGGTCGTTATGAGTCATTGTTGCAAGAAGCTGTTATGAAAGGCGATTTATACAATGCAAGGGGAATACTGGATTCAATGGCAAGGATATTCGGTGTTGAAAGGAAGGATGCACCACAGACAGCCATTCAGATTAATAATAACAAGGAAGGCATTACTGTCAACTTTGGATTTGATGATAATGTGAGTGATGGAACTTAATTTTAGAATTAACCTTACAAAGAAACAGAAGGAAGCCTATAATCTATTGCACGATGATGACACAAAGGTATTGGTTGCAAGGTGGTCAAGACAGTCAGGAAAATCTGTCTTTGCAGAGATTGCACTTATCGAGAGTATGTGCAAGTCGCTTACATTTAATGCATATATTTCTCCAACCTATTCACAAGGTAGGAAGGTATATAAGGAGATAACACAGTTATTGGAGAACACTGGCATTATCAAGAAAGCAAATGCCTCAACATTGACAATCCAGACAATCTTCAACAGTTATCTTCAATTCTTTACAATGGAATCACCAACGGCAATAAGGGGTTATACCATCAGTGGATTATTGGTGCTTGATGAAGCGAGTTTCTTTCCAGATGTATTGGCTGATGGTAGTGAACCTTGGTCATCAGTGATAATGCCTATCACAAAGGCGAGACACCCCAAGATACTGGTCATATCAACGCCAAAGGGAAAAAGGGGGATGTTCTATGATATGTATATGAAGGCTGTATCAAAGGAAAAGGGATATAAGGAAATATCAGCCACCATATATGATGATGACCTTGTTAGTGAGGAAGAGATTGAGGACATTAAGAAAAGTGTATCACCAATTGGTTTCCAAGAAGAATTCTTGGTTGAGTTCCTTGACAGTTCATTGACGTTTTTCAAAGGGTTTGAGCAAGTATTTGAACCATATGAATACAAGTATGATGAGAAACAATGGATTGGTATTGACTTATCGGCAAATGGTGAGGACGCTACAATTGTCACCAAGATAAATGAAAGTATGCAAGTTAAGCAATACAAGGTGGAAGGAACGCTTGATTCCAAGTATCAGCAGATTGCAGATATTATCAATTCAACCAGCAATTTGCAGATGGCATATCTTGAGATTAACGGCATTGGTGCTGTTATGTTAAATGAGATACAAAAACTCGTCTCTAACAAGTCAAAATTAAGGGAGTGGTCAACTACCAACCAAAGCAAGGAAAAGGCTGTCAGCAGCCTTGCAATGGCTATTGCAAACAAGGAAATACACTTTAATCAGTCTGACAATGAGTTGTACAGTGAGTTGGGGACATTTATTGTGAAATATACCAAGACTGGTAGGATGCAGTTTGAGGCACAGAGTGGGAAACACGATGACAGATGTATGTCGTTGGCAATTGGATTGCAAGCCAAACAGGACTATGACGTTAAGGTTACAAAGAGTTTCCTTGAGGTGGTCAGATTATAATCTTTATAAGAAAATTAAACAAATATGATTAATAGTATAATAAGGACTTTCTATAACATTGCAAAGGAGCATAAGTTGATAAGACAGTTCAAGTATGATAGGTTATCAAAAGGTAGTGGCATTGGTGAAGAGAACCATCCATTGGTGTTTCTTGAGGACCCGATTTATGTACACGACTCTACCCTATCTGACGGTAGTGTGAAGTGTACTGTCAATTTTGACATTGTGATGACACCACAAGCATTTGAGAACTATAATGTAAAGCAGTTGTCACCAGAGGAATGTCAGACCATTGCACATTCAATAGCGTTGAATTTCGTTGCAAAGTTGAAGGACATTGCCTTGCATTATGAGGACTATGATGAGGAAAAGTACAACACGTCAATAAGGGTGTTGGAATACAATTTTGTGACATTAAGGTATTGGTATGACAATAGTGCAGCTGGTGTTAGGTGTACAATGGTTATCAGTGTTGATAATCCTATCAATTATTGTGACCTTGAGGAACATTTTGACCCTGAAAAGGAGTTTGACTTGGGTGAGTTATTGCATCCAATTGATACTGATGACGCTGCTGGTTGTTCTGATGTGTCGTTTGATTATAAGCTACCAAAAATTACTTTATAATATATGGATAAGGAAAGGTTGTTAAATGATATGCATAATCAGTTAAAGGTTATTGCAGAAGAGGCAAAGGGTATCATTATGGCTGTTCTTTCCAGTGATAAGGGAATAAACAAGAAGGTTGGTGTTAACACCCTTATTGATTCCAATTTGTTTAATGACCTTAATTATAGTGTTGAAGACTTTGAGGTTGTCAATCTGTTGGTTAATGACTACATTGACTACATTGAAAGTGGAAGAAAACCTGGTACTTACCCACCACCGAATGTCATTGCAGATTGGTGTCAGCGAAAGGGTTTACCAAGTGATAATGGCACTGTTTACTTGATATGCAGAAGCATTTATGAAAACGGTATTCCAGCAAGACCTATTTTTGATGGCGCTGATGGTGTATGGGAACAAGTTGACAGAATATGGAAAGAATGGGCTGATATGGTTTTCAACACATTGACTGAACAATTGGATGAATATTTTTCAGAATAAAATAATAAGAATAAACAATAAAATATAATGGCTAATAAGATACTAGCATCATCACTGGATAACTTTATAATGGTTAGTTCAAGCAGTCCTGTAAGTTTGCCATATGTGACATTCACTGTTGGTACAATACCAAGCAGTGGTGTTGTGATTACAATAAAGGATGCAAAAGACGAAAGCGGTTACAGAAAGGATATAAGCGGAAGTTCAACGTCTGAGACAACCATAAACAGTTTCAACACCAGTGGTCTTGCAATATATTCCTTGCTTGAGTGCTTGAGGAAGAACACCATATTCTACAATATAACTATTGAGTCTTCAAACACATTGAAGGCAATGATTGACACGTCATTGAAATACAGCATTGAAAGTTCAAACGCTGGAATATCAATCGGTGGTTCATTCTCAAGTTTCTCACCAGACCTACCTAATAAAAGCGTTGTGATGTTGCAAGGCACGATAAACGACACGTCAAACATCGTTATGGAGAAATACCATAATAACCAGACGATATCTTTCAACCTTACAGCACCATTTCAGAAGACAACGTTCAAGAAGCCGCTTGAGTTCAATGTAAGTGGTTATCAGATAAACAGTGGTGTTGCAACTGGAATTACAATACCTTATAACAGCATAACGGTGATGCCTACAACGCTTACCAAGTTCCAAGGTGTCAACTATGATGATTATCTGTATAAGGGCAATGGTACTGTTAAGTTCCTTACCACACAATACAATAGGTACTATAACTATGGTGAATGGGTTGGTTTGTCAATACTTACTGACGTTACACTGTCAGACCCAAGGTTAAAGAAATGTTTCTACACCAACAGCGGCGTGTTCTTGGAAGAGGAATGGACAACTCAGATGGTTGAAGTCAATGGGAGACGAATTGATATCTATGATAACTTTGAGTTAAGTGATATTGAGTATGTGCATAACAAACAAGTGGGATATATCTTGGTATATGCCTACAATGGTATGTCAACACAGCTTACAGAGCCAATAAGGTTTGATGTCATACCACATTGTGATGGCAATAACGAGATATTCTTCTTGAATGAGATTGGTGGTATTGATTCATTCAACTTTACCAACACCAAGCAAGTATCAAGGGGCATTGCCAATAAGACCACATACAATACAAACCATATCAGACCATTCATAAAGGAATATGAGCATCAGTATGTGAATTCAAAGAGGAACAAGATAACTACCACTGTAAGTACAAATCAGATTAATGCTGGTATTGCAGATTGGTTGAATCAGCTTGTAAAATCAAAGTGGGTGTATAAGTTCCTTGGTGTTGTTGCACCTATGTACAAGATGATTGTGGTTGACAAGTTTGACATAACTACCAATACCAATGATGCTGAGTTTGAGGTAAGTATGGAATACTATGAAGCTGATAATGAAAGTTCAATTTAACAGATATGATTGAGATATATATTGATAATAAGTTGGTAGAGTTGGATAACACCAATATCAGTTTGCAGAAGGAGTTTTCTGACGAGGTTGAGAACATAAGGACTGATATTGAATACAGTTATACCATTTCCCTACCAACCAGTATGACCAATAAGGAGATATTCGGGTTTGTTGATACCTTTGATGTCGGCAATAAGTTTGCAAGGCTGTACAATGCAGACTTATATGTTGACAACACCCTTATATTGTCTGGAAAGTTCAAGATGACATCAATTGACGAAGAGCATTTCAAGGGCAATATATACAACCCAAAGAAAAAGACAATTTCAGATATCCTTGGTGATAGGTCGTTGAATGAGATTAAGCCACACTTGAAGCCAATGAATGGTCTTGGTGATTTTGACAAGACGAATAACAAGGTATGTAGAATACCGTCAGAGGTAGCGAGAACGCTTGAATATGCTTGGGGTGATAATCCGAATTGGGACCAGATAAGTGATAACCACGTTGTATATCCATATGTATTATATGGTCTTCCAATGAACATTGCCGATGAAAACCCTAACCTTGATATATTCACACAGAACCTTGAGTATGGAAAACACAGTATAACTGAAGATAAAATATTTCCAGCGTTTAATGTTGTGTCAGTATTGAAGGATATGTTTGCAACTGAGGGTTACAACTTGGTTGGCAACATATTCACGGGTGAGAATGAAATGTATTTCAACAATCTGTATCAAACAATGCAGTATTCTTATCAAGACTATGTTGATAAAAAGGAAGTGCCATTCTACCTTGAATTGGATGGTGAATATACCAATTTCTATAATAACGGTGGGCAAACAGATATATCACCTACTCTACAGATTGCAGACCTTTGGGATGAAAAAGAATACACCATTGGTGACAAGTACACACAAGAGGTTGCTGGCAATTTCAAGTATGGTGTTGACAATCCTTTCTCTTGTTCAGTTGACCATAACAGGTTGGAAATAAAGAATGATGAAAAACATATGTTTGCTAAGAGTTCTTCAGATAATAACAAGGGTATAATCATCATACCAAAGTCTGGTTGGTACAAGATTAACTTGTATGGCAATATGGACTATCCTTACAAGGGTTCAAGTTGGTGGTCTGAGGACAATAAGGTTACTGTTGGCGGTTGCACTGACGAAGCAGATAACACAGACCTTACAGAACAGCCATTTGAATTCCAACTGAAGAAAGGACAGCCAGCGGAATCGCCAAAACTATACAGTTTCAACTCATTCATACCTTGCATACCTAATGACTATTCTGAAAACAGTTCAGCATTGTTCAACTGTGATGATACACTTTTAAAATGGGGTGAGAGCAACGGACAGAGAAGGTATGCAAAGAACGGTAAGACAGCGTTGATAAAGGACTATTCCAATTTTCCTACAACTGATTTTGTATGTGGTGTAAGATTGGGTGGTGCTTGGTTCTCAGCGACTTGGGGAAAGGCACACAAGGGCTGTGTTCAGAGGGCTAACAGATGGTTCACAAAGGGTGCTGGTCTTGCTCTACCTGATGTCACGAAGCCAATAAAGACAGTTCAGTTCAGCGATGAAGCATTGTGTAAGAAATATGATGAGGACAAGGACGTTAACGTTGATGGAAAGTATTTCAAGATATCAGAAGGCACTAATTTCTATGACTATGCCGACAAGACGGCACAAGCATTGGTAAGGAATGACTCCTACAGCAATTTTGAAGGATATAATCAGATGAATGAAAATGGTTGGGACACCACATCTGACTATGGAAAGGTCACTTATGCTGGTGCTGACAATTCAACGGCTAGCACAACCACAAAGTATCACGGTCAGTGGGATGTCAATACTTGTGTGTGGTTGGAGAAAGGCGATACACTATACCTTGAGGCACTTATGCCATACCATACAAGGGCTGAATATGAAGGCGGTGGTGGCATATTCGGTGGTTCATCAAAGTGGTCAGACAGAGTTGAGTGGATTAACGTCACCAAGGTCAACTATCACTTGAAGATAGGTTTTCAGAACAGCAATAAGGATTGGAAGCCAAAACAAGGTGATGGTATTAAGGATTGGATTACAACGTCAGAGCACAAATTGACAAACGTTAACCAGTTCCTACCTAATATGAAGTGCAATGATTACCTTACAAAGTTCTTGAAGGCATTTAACCTAACACTTACAACTGTCAATGCTAATACATTCAGCATTGATTCATCAATCGATGCAAATCTGATGACCAATGTTATAGATATTGATAAGTTGGTCAATGTCAGTGATGCTGAATTCAAGCCTTTAAAGAGTGATTCAATTAAACAATTGACTTGGAAGAATGATTTGTCTGAAACTGGCTATGTCCAAGGTGATAATTCACCATATTATGATGATGATGTAGAGAAGCTACCTTGGGGTGAAAGTGGTTATACTGGCAACTATACCATTGAAAATGAGACCAATACTAGTGGTACAATAAAGAAAATTGAGTCACAGTGGAGTTATAACTGGTATAAGGGTATAAAGTTTATCAATGCACCACTTGATACAAACGTTGTTGGGGTGTATGATGAAGATGGAAGGCCTCCTTTCAGTGGATTTGCAGGAGTTTCAGTCATTTGTGACAGCAATATGTGGAAGGATGGTAGTTCATATTACACATATGGTGATGAAGCACCACAGACAAACAGGACATCAAGGCTATTTTTCCTTGATGACGGTGGAAGCCAGCATTATATGCCACATTTTATAGCGTTTATATATGATTCAAAAGACGTTGGTGGCAAGCCATATAACTACTATTGCAACCTTATTATACCAAGTAATGTACTTGCAGGAAACAGACTTGACTATAACAAGTATGTGTGGAAGTTATATCCGACAAAATCAATAACTGAACGTTTCTTTAATGAGAAAATAAATGGTGGTTATGACATTGAAGTACCTGTTAAGCTGACAAATCAGCAATATGCAGACGTTAAGCAAGGTACATTGTTTAAATTGAATGACGGATTATATAAAGTCAAGTCAATTGAAGGTCACGATGTGAACTGTGAAGACGATGCAACGTTAACCATAACGACCTTGGAATAAATCTTTATCTAAAAAGTAAAATATGGCTAATCAAAAGGAATATAAGATTATCATAAATGGTATCAAGGAGAGTATCGATGGTATTGGTACTCTCCAAGATTCATTGGATAAGTTGGGAAAAAAGGTTGAAGAAAGCGGTGGTCATTTCCAGACAGCATCCAAGGGTATGGATGAACTTGCAAAGACCGAGGAGAAAATCAAGAACTACAATGAGGAATATGCCACGGCATTAGCGGCTAACAAAGCTGTACTTGCAGACCATAACAAGGAGGTCAAGGCAAAGATAGACTTGGAAAAGGCTGAGATAACCGTTCAGGAAGGTCTTACAGACACCTATGCACATAAGCAACAGTTATTGACGGCACTTGGAAAGGTCATAAAGAACACCACTGGTGATACATCAGCATTAAAAGCCCAATATGCACAGTTAAATCAGGAATTAAAGGATTTTGACGCTGAATTGGGCAATCATCAGAGAAATGTCGGTGATTATGGACAAGCCACAAAGAACCTTAAGCAAGAACTGAGGGAAATGCAAGAGGAAATGGCTGATATGATAGCCAAAGGCATTGACAAGGCAGACCCCAAGTTTGTGGCGTTGGCACAGAAGGCTGGACAACTGAAAGATGCAATGGGCGATGCCAGACAAGAGGTTGACAGGTTTGCAAGTGATACAAAGAAACTAGATGACGTTATCAACATTGCACAAAGTGCAACAGCAGCTTTTACACTGTACAAAGGTGCTATGAGTGCCTTTGGAATAGAGACAGAAGGCGCTGTTGAGGCAATCCAGAAACTACAAGGTGCAATGGCGGTGCTACAAAGCCTTAAGCAACTACAAGAAAGCCTTGAACAGAACAGTGCAACGGCAAAGATATTCTCAAAGGCTATGGCTATGATGGGTCTCAGTATGGATGGTGCTACAAAGGCTTCCAAACTGTTGAGAATAGGTCTTGCTGGTATTGGTATTGGCTTGATTATAGGTCTTGTAATGACCCTTATTGAGTACTGGGATGATATTAAGAAGTCATTTACTGACACATTCCCAATTCTTAAGACGTTATCTGACAAATTCAACGGTCTTACAGGCATTATAAGGGGTGTAGGACAAGCGATTGTACACTGGCTGACAAATCCTATTGTAACGTTTGCAAAAGTCATTAAAAAGGTCTTTTCTGGCGATTTCAGGGGTGCTATTGAAGAAGCTAAGAATGGTATCAAGAACCAATTCACTGGTTTAAAGACGGCATTTTTCAAAGGCGTTGAGGATTCAAGGAAAAAAGTAGAGACAGAAGCCGAAAAAACAAAGAAATCAGTCACAAAAACAGCAAAGGAAACTGTTGATACCACCAAAAAGTACCTTGATGATTGGGTTAAGGCTGAAAAGGATGCCAATAAGATAGTTGATGACGAAAGAAAGAAGGCTTATGAAGCCGAACTTAAACGTCTGGAAAGACTTAAGAAACTCAGAAAGGACAATTCAAAGGCTGAAAACGACTGGCAAAAGCAATATCTCAAACTACAACTTGAATATGCAAAGACCGAAGAGGAAAAGATTAGGATTAAGAAACAGATAATAGACCTTGACGAAAAGATAGCAGAGCAAGAAGCAAAGAATGCAGCAGCCGATGCTATGGGCATATCAGTTGAAGAATTAAGCAAAAGACTTGAAACCACTGAAGCCACATATGTTGGCCTTAACGAGGAACAGAAACAGATATTGCAGACCCTTATCACACAAGTTGCAACAATCAAAATGGGTGCTGAGGAAGCAATGGCTGCACTTGGTGGTAGTTCAACCAGTGGTTCAACTGGTGACAGTGGCGAAACACAGAACCCACTTGCAAAGTTATTTGATAATAACATTGTACAAGGGTTTGTTGACGCTACCCTTGATTCCATTGCTGTAATAGGTGATGCAATAGCTAACCTATATGATATGGAACTAGAGGAAATGGAAGAAAAACTTGACCAATTGGCAGAACTGCACGATGAGGCTGTTGAAAAGGTCAACGAATCCCAAGATAAAATATCAGACCTTAACCAAAAGATGAAGGATTCGTCTGGCGCTCAGTTGGAAGCATACAAACAGCAGATGACAGATGAAATGCTATTGCTTCAGCAGAGACAGCAAGAGGAAAAAAGGGTACAGAAGGAAAAGGAAAAGCAAGAAGAAGCAATAAAGAAAAAGCAGAAGCAAGCAAGGAAAGATGAGATGAAGGTTCAGTTGATTGAATCAATCGTCAACACGGCACTTGCTGTTACCAAGACTTTCTCAGCATATCCAATGCCATTTGCAGCAATTTTGGGTGGTATTGTAAGTGCCCTTGGTGCAATACAACAAGCAATTATCATAAAGCAGATGTCCAAACTCGCTGACGGTGGTTTGTTATCAGGTCCTTCACACGCCAATGGTGGCATTCCAGTAGGCAACACTGGTGTTGAGGTAGAAGGCGGTGAATATGTGGTCAACAAACGTTCAACAGCCAAATATCTACCACTATTGCAGTCAATCAATGAGGAAGGTGCAAGGCATAAGACAGTTGCAAACCAAATTGGAAAGATGGCTGATGGCGGTCAACTCAACTATGAAAGGATAAACAGCAATCTTGATTCATTGTCAACGGCAAGC
>Ga0326511_10003953_pt1 | contig 11870 bp, 13 predicted proteins | sample 0_2496_0518_D_FD_203701 | JGI IMG/M metagenome (GOLD analysis project Ga0326511, IMG submission 203701) | Bovine rumen microbial communities from UC Davis, California, United States - 0_2496_0518 | ecosystem: Host-associated > Mammals > Digestive system > Stomach > Rumen | place: USA...
TGTCTTAAAAGTGCAGGGCGGGATTCGAACCCGCGTAAACGGTGTTGCAGACCGCCGCCCAGCCACTTGGCTACCCGCACTTACTTACCAAGAAAATCTTTCAAAAGGTCATTAAAAGAATCCCTTTTAACTGTTGCATGATTCCGATAAGTAGGGCCGAATGAAAGAATAATATTTTCATCTACTCCCGCTTTCTTCAGCAAATCTTTAGAAACTGAGCCAAAACCATACTTCTGGTCATAATCTGACATCTTTTTAAGAGTTTTCTTTTCCAGCTCTGCGGCTTCTTTTACAAAGTCAAAGATTTCATTAATATCTTTTTCCTTTTCTGCTTCACGGCTAACCTTTTCTTCAGCAGCCTGAAGAGCTTCCATAGTGTCAAACATTTCTCCTGTCACTTCTGAATAAAATTTCATTTTTTACCTCTTTCTACTATTTCTTTAGCTTCCATATAATAATCAATATCATCCCAAAGAACTTTCTGGTCATCTATTATTCTATATCTTGCCACGGCCTGACCTCGTAGTCTTAAAAATTTTAAGGCAATTTTTATATCTTTACACAAATCTAAAACTTTATTTGCTACTGAATAAGAGCAACCAGTTTTTTCTTTTAAAGTCTTTATATCATTAATTTTCTTCATATTATCCTCATCGAATTGGAGCTGCGGTCGACCGATCGTTATCGCCTTGCACTCGGAGGCCTCTAAGTCGTAACTCAGCTTCCCCTGACTCTAACCCACTCCCCTAGACCACTCTAGCTTCATCATGAATTAAGCCGTTCCCCGCATTTAATCAAGGTATTAGGTGACCAGTGGAACTTGCATCCACACAATCCGGAACCACAATCCGGTCCATTAACTATTTCTGGCATGGCCACAGTTGGAGTGACAGGATTTGAACCTGCGATTTCGTGATCCCAAATCACGCGACTTAACCAAACTAGCCTACACCCCAATATACAAGACATATCTTTGGCACAAATCGGGACTCGAACCCGAAATTAAATGATAGAAGCATTTTGTTTTATCCATTAAACTTTTTGGCTATTAGAAAATATTGCTGTATATGTCTTTTCTTTACCTTATATAAATATATTATATAATAATTTTTTTATTTTTTCAAGTATAATCTCTTAACGAGATATATTCTTCAAGTGTTCCTGTAAATCCTTTTTCTCTAGCCTATTGATATTCTTGACTTAAAAAAGAAGATAATAATGATTCATCTTGATGCTAAAGGTTTCTTTCTTTTACTTCAAAAACTGTTTTTTCATTTGCCATTTTCACTTCCTCCTTTAAAAAACGACGCAGGTAGGATTCGAACCTACAGGCCACTGCTGACCAACGGTTTTCAAGACCGAGCCTCCTCCCCTCTAAGGTACTGCGCCAAATAACAAGTCCATAACATTTTCATCTTTTCTAAGAATGGGAATAAAAATAGAAAATGTTATAAATAAAAATTCCCAATAGGTTAAAGAGTTAAGAATTTTACCATCCTTTCTTAAACCATCAAATACTTCTGCTAATTCATTAATTTATTTAAAGAATTGCTGTAATGGACTTTTAAAAACGCAACCAGATGGATTCGAACCATCGGACCATCTAGAGATGACCAACAGCTTAGCAGGCTGCCGCATTAAACCACTCTGCCATGATTGCATATGGAAGTTTAACGCTAACTCCCAACGACCAGCTTATTACGATTTTTAAAGGAAAATCCATCGCCTTCGAAACGTCATAACCTTAATATGTATAATCACCCACCTGGGGGTCGAACCCAGCCCTGCTGATTTAGAGTCAGCTGTCTTGAACCGCTTGACTAGTGGGCGTTATACAAGACAGATATATAATAAGCTACTATATTTTACCAGAATATTGCTTTATCATAAGTTAAATTGCTGTGTCTGTCTTTATCTTATAAATATATTATATTATAAATTTTTTTAAAAATCAATTTTATCGCATGAACTAACGTATCCAACAATAGGAGGCTCTTGGGTATTAGTACAGAAGAAAACTCCTTCCTGTTCTATAAATACTTCTTTTGCAAGATTTTCATAAAGTGTTGAACGACATCCATGAATATCACTTAATGAATCATTATAATATTGAACGACTTCCCTTTTAAAAACAATGTAAGTAAGATTATTTGTAAAAATTCCAGAAATAACTTTAATATAATCTAAAATGGGATTTTTATTAAAAGCCCTTTGATAAATAGTAGCTAAATCATTAGAATATTGATTGCATAAAGTATTTACAACTCCTTCCGAATTACTTGGAATTACATTAATTTTCAATATAACTGCTCCAAAATTTTTTTCAGTTGGAAGTAACCGTGTTAATGCATCTGCTTTATTTGCGTTATCTACAAATAATGAAATTTTTTGTTCATCCTCATCATAAACAATTTTAATATTGGGGTCTTTTTCAAAGAGAGCTTTTATCTCCTGATAAAAAATTACCCAAGGAGGTGAAAGTTTTAATTTTGCCATTTTATTTCTCCTTTTAAGATATATTTTAAAATAGTACTCGGTATTGGACTTGAACCAATGGCTTTAATCTTGTAAGGATTACACTCTCCCAGCTGAGTTAACCGAGTAAAAAGGCGGCCGTCTACCTTCCCAACCGCAGGGTAACAATCAAGTGAGTAGTTTCAACCTCACGCATCTGAGATGGATGTCAAACTTCCCTTGTTTTTCCCTTCTCCTCTCGTTTTATTGGTTAGCCTAGGCGAGGTGTTGGGAGGTGGGCCTCCCTGTGTTCCATCTTTATCAGCTTTATTCTCTTCACGACTTTTACATCAAAATAAATTTGACTCTGTGCTTGTCTATTGATTGTTAGTGGAGAATAGGGGTTATGCTCCCCTTACTGACTTTCTACAAGGACTCGAACCCTGTTAGAAATTCTGTGTTTACTGATTATACCAATCCTCCTGGTAGCACCCCTCTACCGCTCATGACACGATAACCTTGCAAGGCTTCGCGGGTGCCATTCTTATCTAATCTCTTAGCCATGACACTATTAGATTAATATGATAAGAACTTTAGTGGACGAGGGGGGAGTCGAACCCCATCTTTCACTTTGCAAGAGTGACGCTTTCCCGTTAAGCTACCTGCCCATATGCGGCCGTCGCCGCATTTTAGTTCTAGACATATATTAAGTATTGTACTGCTTGATTAAAATTCAAGTGCCTTTACCATTTGGCTATTTTGCGAATTATTGCAAAAGTAGGAATTGAACCTACAAACATACTGTTAAGTATAATTGCTGTATGTGTCTAAGTACTGCGAGTTGGACTCGAACCAACCATCTTTCGGTTATCAGCCGAATGCATTAACCTACTATGCTATCGCAGCTTATGTTGATAGTAATTGGTGTTGCCTATTTATATAGCGTCGTTAAGTCCTATTGGATACTATCAATCTCCTCTTACGCTTCTTATTTAATTGATAGGGGGATAAATATTGCCATCGAACTTCTCTCGCCTGGCATGCGATTCACCATTCTTTCTATTTATCATTTAATTATGATGCCTGTAAAATGCATTTTTTACCTACATCCGAGTGGATTGTTCTATTTTGCTTTGTTTACTTTGAACTATTCTAACGGTCTTTCCACCTTAATTAAATACCTATTACCCTTTTTAAATAGGTTTTGTTAAATAGTTAAATATATATATTTGAAACAGGATAGCTACTCCTGTAAGCCCCTTAGGAGGGAATCGCACCCACTCGGATCCGAAGATGCCGGTTTTACAGACCGGCCCGCCTACTTTAACGGTCTACCAAGGGATAAATGGAAAGTCTTGGAATCGAACCAAGTTGACTGGATTTTCAGTCCAGCGCCGAACAACCATGTTTGCTAACCTTCCAAAACAAGACACCTTTAGTTGCATGAACCAATTCTGCTATTCTCGCAATTTTGCTGGCGCGAAAAATGGGACTCGAACCCATATAATACTATCTTTAGTATAATTGCTGTATGTGCCTTGAGTACTCTCAAAGAGATTCGAACTCTTACTGAACTGGGTTTGAGCCAGCTCCCTCTACCATTTGGGGTATGAGAGCATAAAAGGGGTTTTATTTATAGTCGATACCCCTTCGACTTACAGACTGTATTATTTATATACCGTACTAAGTATACTTACGGTGAGTACCCCAGGAGGGATTCGAACCCCCAACAACTTGATCCTAAGTCAAGGGCCTCTGCCAATTGGGCTACTGGGGCATATAAGGACTAATTATAGTCCCTTAATAAGTTCCTCATAATTACGCTTTGCCTGCTTCTCAATTTCAAGAGCATCAGTATGTCTATCCTCTGCTCTCTCATATCTTGAAGTAACATCCGCTAGCAGGTCCTGCCATCCAAACTTATCAATCTTTGTTACCTTTACTCTTTCCTTTGCAATCTTCATTGCACATCGGGCGGCCGCCAGCTTCTTTCCAGTTTCGAGGTCAAACTCATCCTGCTCACTGCACTTGGCTACTCCTCTAAAAGAGCGACCCATATATGAAGCAACTGCAACAACAACATTCTTGCCATTAGTATAATATCTATACTTTGGTACAAAATTCTTTCTCATTTTTTTCATCTCCTTTTATCTCTATCTTTTGTTAAGTACCGGCGACGGGACTTGAACCCGTACGACTCCACGTCCTGGGATTTTAAGTCCCATGCGTCTGCCTATTCCGCCACGCCGGCTTAATTTCGGGGCCGGTAGTTGTTTTACCGGCCGCATCTTTAAAAAACAAGACAGATAAATAAATTCTAAACGAAGCTGTTGATCCATTTTTAAAATTTGCTGTATCTGTCTTTAAAAGTTCTTAGATATGAAATTAATAATTTAGATTAGATTTTGCCAGGAAATTCATCCTTAAAATACCACAGATAACCGTAGGCCTTATGTGTCTTTACTCTGCCACGGACTGCATCAGAAATACCAGACTTTCCTTCCTTGCCAATTGCTTCCAGAGCCTCATTCTGAGTCTTGAACTCTGCAATAACCTTACCAGTCTCAGGGTCAACCTGAAGAACGCCAGACTTGTTAGGACTCTTTCTCTTCTTCTTCGCTGCTGCTTCCTCATTATTAATAGCTACCAGCACATCATTTAGAACATTCAAAGTTGTCTCCTGGATTCCAGGGTCGATCTCAGCTGTATTCTGGTAATAAAAAATCAAACCGAGTACATCATTCTTATTTACATTCATGTTTGTAATCTCCTTTTTTCTCTTTTGTTTCTTTATTTTATACATATATTATAACAAAAATTTTTTGGCTTGTCAATGAATAATTTAATTATATCTATGAAAACAGGTCTTCACCTTACCAAGACTATTCTTCAAATATTTTCGACCACTAAGGGAACATACCTGAGGAGAAAGGAGCGACCTTTCACCTATATGCCCCATTCCGTTTTCCACGGAACTCAGAACCTTAACTAAGTTTACCTGTCACCGCAGGACTTAGTTATTTTCTTTTTTCTTAGAGAGGATTGACTACCTCTAACTTTCAGCTACCTTTCAGTAAGTATTTTTGAGAAAGAAAACCCAATCTTGCTCAAATTATAACATTCTGTCATTGCAGATTTAGCCTACTCGTACCTCGACCTAACCATTATACACGACTTTCATCGTTTCAACTGCATAATTTCTTATTGGATTTCCTAGGTTTGAATAGTTTTCCACACTACCCCTAACTAGGATTGGTGTTTCTGTTAAGAAACCCCATATTGCGAAATCGGTTAGACAGTGTCTTTATTTGCGAATAATCCCAGTGCTATCCGCCGAGACCCGCACTATTGTTTGGGCGTTTTATATATCGCTATATAAACTCTTTCGCACAAGAACGTATCCGTCCTCGATGTTGTTATCTTCTTATGGCGCAAATACCTCAGCATCATGGCATTGATGTTTATCACTGAGATGATTCATAAATATAGTTAAATTATTCATTTTTCAAAGAGCCAATTTATTGAGTAACCTCAATGAATTTCTCAGATAAGGAATCGAACCTTATATCTCCTATTTGGATGTATATTACCTTTATACGACTGAGAAGTTTTTACATATCAGAAAGGAAGTGAATATGTCTAAAGAGTTCAAACGACCTCTTTGAATAGCGGGAGTGGGATTCGAACCCACGTTACATGCCCTATGAAAGCAGGCTGGCACCTCTCCAGACCACCCCGCTATATTCAAGACAGATAAAAAACTAACAAGCTTAAATCCCTAATTTAATGTTTTTGTTTTTATAAAAAATCGCTGTGCCTGTCTTTTTCATTTTCTAAAAATATTATAACAAAAAATTTTTAAAAAATCAATTTATAGGTACTTTCCGCAATGTCCGCAAAACTTTAAAATCGAATTTACATATTACGTACTATGATAAGGAACTTTATACCTAGGATTAACATTTTTGAGTTTATTTTTCCTTCCCTATTGCTAGGCTTTCACTCCCTATAAATTGAGTAGCTCCTGGGGGATTCGAACCCACCTTCTCGGCCTTGAAAGGGCCGTATCTTAACCTTGTTGACCAAGGAGCCATACACGGTATTACGAATTGAACGTAATTTTAAGTACAGTAGTGTGCAATCATATAAAATAATATTTCAATGCTCTTGCTGAGAACCAAACACCGTGATAAAATTCTCATAAGCCGCCACACTTTTTATTAGGGGTAAGAGATGTACCCTGTGCCTATCCATAGCCAATGACCAAGTTCTCAATATTCAAACCTGATGAAAACCAGCCTTTCATACTCCTCAAGGCGAAGCGGCTTGCTTTTCCTTCCGCAAGCTGGGAACTTACATTTGGCAGAGAGTAAGTCAATCTCTTAGTTGTTAGATGGGATTTGAACCCATATCTCTCCCTTGAGAAGCTCTTACCATTAAGCTACTAACAAACCTACATTGCGCGCGCCCCTAATATTAACTCCATTTATCTCGAAAATGGCACCGCATTACTCTGTATCGAAAGTAATGTTCCGCTGGTTTTTTAGCAGAAACCTAGTAAAAACAGGCGCGGGAAGGGCGGGATTCGAACCCACATAGTACGGTTAACAGCCGTAAGTCCTAACCTTTGAACGACCGACCCATATGCCAGTTTAGGTTTACCTCCGCGATGAACTCTGGCAAACTGGAGGAACGACCAAGCGGGGAATTGAACCCCGATCTCACGGGCGACAACCGTGTGTAATAACCACTATACTACAAGGCCAAAATATATATCAAATAGAAAGTTTTAAATCTCTTCTATGGCTCCCTTCACAAATTCTTATAGCCAGAATTCTTCGACCGGTCTTAGGTACTGTTGTATCAATCGACTAACATTGACCTGTTACTTCAGGTGGATTACTCGAAAGGAGGTTTGCAACCCTCTCAGCCGTTTCCTTAACTTTCTATAAATATTATAACAAAAATTTTTGTTTTTTGCAAATGATTTTTATTCTGCGCTGTAGGTTACTTTGCCTCTTTATTACTCGTTTGTCACAATTGCCACATATCTCCTATATTGAGCCGGTGGTAGTTTACCTTACTAATCCATGCTAACGAGGCCCTCTTTTCTGGCGGGGTGCATTCCAATCACTCCTAAGAGATTCGAACTCTTATCTTAACATCGAGAGTGTTATGTCCTTGCCTTTAGACGAAGGAGCGATTGCGGTTTCCAGGGTGCACCTTGCTACTTAAAGCTGGAGTCTTGTGGAGCCACATTACCGCAAAGAGGTCATCCACCTTTCTTTTCCCTTTTTATTCTATATTTATTCGGGAGTAACATTCTGTTACTTCCCAACTAATTACGTGATACCTATCTTCCAAAAGCCTTACGCCGGAGAAACCTTTTACCCATGTCATGTGTTTCCGATTCCGGTTATCATAATATTCAACCATGTAAACCACTTCTTTCTTATCCATTAAAAAGCCCTCCATAGTTTAACTTTTTAGTTTCCGTAATCTTTTATTGTAATAATATTATAACAAAAATTTTTTAAAAAGTAAAATATTTTTATTAAATAACTTTAAGGTCAGTCAACCGCGCATCTTTTTATCATCGCTTTTGCTAAGATGAGAGCCAACGGCCGGATTCGAACCGACATACAGTGATTACAAATCACTAGTCCTACCATTAGACGACAGAGGCAAAGTGGATCACCAGGGATTCGAACCCTGATTTGACAGATTAAGAGTCTGCTGTAATAACCATTATACGAGTGGTCCAAGATAAAGTACGCCCGATGGGACTCGAACCCACGTTACCTTGATTAAAAGTCAAGTGCTTAACCTCTAAGCTACGGGCGCATAATATGAAGTTTTTTAATTTTGCCCGCAGGCTTACGTTTTCGTTTCATTTTAATCTCCTTTGTATCATAAAGATAAGGTTAAATTTCGCTAGGGTATATCATTTTCAACCCCCTCATCTGAGTTCCCTTTTTAAAAAGCAGCTATAAGGCTTTTTCCTTATCTTTATATATATTATAATAAAAATTTTTTAATTTTTCAAATAAATAAAAGGATTAGTTCTTATGAGTTATCTTGGGTGTTTTGGCATTACTGCCGCAGGGTTACTCTACGAACTATTTTAAAGAAAACTACTGGAAACCCTTATTCATTTTCTTCCATAAGCCGGTAACGGGAATCGGACCCGTGTTTGAACCTTGGCAAGGTCCCGCATTAACCACTATACTACACCGACAAAAACTAGGATATTATGCGCAACTTACCTAGACATACATTAGCGCCTTGCCAGGCCGGAGCCATTTTTAGCTACCTACTCCCAGGGCCGCGTGTTCACCATACCGCCGGATTGGTTCGCATGTCCAACAACACCTTACTTACTTAACCACCTGAGTAAGGACAGACGCCATATTTTATTTATGCTCTTCTATGGAACAGAGTAAGCCCTATGTGGGAATCGAACCCACGCCATCAGAATGGAAATCTGATATACTAGCCGTTATACGAATAGGACTTTTTATTTCTTTTTTCATTATATATATTATAACAAAAAATTTTTTAAAAATCAATGAATAGCATATTCTTCAAGAAATTCATCAGGACTATTATAAAACATATCTTCTAATTTCTTAAAATCCAAAGTAGGAAGTTTGTTTTTATCCAACTGATAAATATTCCAACCGGTATCTTCTCCATAGACCTCGTCTCGAATATTATCTACTTCTTCTCCGCCTTCGTCATAATCAATATTTTCCCATTCACACTGGTCTTTAACATCTTCTTCAAGAGCATCTGTGATAGCTTCATAATCATTAATTACTTCATAAGACATTTCCAATCCACGTGCATTTGCCTGTTCTTCTGTGCCTTCAAAAATTTCATATTCTATCATTCCATGAAGTCCACCATAAAATTCATCATATCCTTTAATGCCCAAATTGCCATATAAATTCCTTTCTTTTCCTTTTCTTTATTATGATATTATTATATCAAAAATTTTTAAAAACGTCAAAAGATTTCTGTCCAACCATAATGTTTTAAAAGTTGACGAATATTATTTGCTCCAACAGGATTCATCGAATGAATACGAAATTTGCCAAAGTAATTATATTCAATTAACCATTTTGCAATATCATAACCTGTTCTGCCTTCTCCCAAATCATGGTCAAAATCAATAACAAGAGAAGGAGTATAAGGAATAGTAGTAAGTGCGGCAATCGCTTCATCATAAGATTTAACCCAGATTGCGTCAGGAATAAGCGGCTGCCGCACATCATCAATATAAATATAAATTTCTTTTTTCATCATAGTAATATTATATCAAAATTTTTAAAAATAATCAAATAAGTTTTGTCCTTATTTTCCTTTTGTGCATTTTAACCAATATCTATAATAAGCTTTTAAATTAGGGAATCTTCTTTTAAGATGATCGTCCTTATCACTTTCTTCCCATTTCTTCTTAGCGTCTTCCCAAGTCCACATATATTTATAATCACAAATATTCCAAGATTCGAAAGCTTTTCTATATGCTTTCCCACTAGGTAAATTTTTTCTATGCCGAACTGCTTTGTTGGCAAATTTTTTAGTTTCTTTTGTAGTACCTGCTTTATGGTCAGTAACCCAAGGATTTTTCTTATAAGAACGTGACATAATACTATTCTCCTCTAAATTAGAAATGAGTACACCCCCAAGGAGTCGAACCTTGTGTACCTGGGTATAAGCCAGACCCCCAATACCGTCGAGGACGAGGTGCTTAATATAATTCGGGCAAGGATTTGAATTTCTGTCACCTTGCATGATAGTCTTTTCTAAGACGTCGGGTCGCATAGCTTTCGCTCTTCTTTTCAAGGAGTAACGTTACCTCTCCCCTAGTGACTATCTCCCGCTAACGCGTTTACCTATTCCGCCACCGAATTTATTTAATTATATAATAAATTTAATTTATCTTTATACAAAATCTTTCCGCAATACTTACATTTCCAAACACTTCTAGCATTTGCATAATTAATTTCATCTCCATAAATATTGCGAACAAATTCTATATTATTATGTTTACAAAAAAATTGTTTAATTATCTTCATTGTGTATCTTCATAGGGCCAACCCCACCTGTAAAATGGGCGGCCGCATATTTCAAGCCTTCATACCAATCTTTAGGTTGATTAGCTTTTTCTTCTTTTGTCATGTTCATATCGTTTGCAGTATAATAGTCCTCATAGCCTTGTTTCCAAGCTTCTGATTTAGTTTTCCACTCTTCTGTTGACATAATAATCATAACAAATCTCCTTAGTCAATTAATTCTTTAAGTTCTTCTATCCATTCAATAGGAATAGGAAATCTTTGATATGAATATCTTTCCATCGCATCTAAGATTTCAAACACTCGTGCTTTGTCATGAACGTACTCTGGTTTTAAACCTACAGGAATTTTTACTGCATCTATTTTACTCATTTAGTTTCACCTCTTCCTTTAGCTCTTTCATCAGACAAACACAAAAGGTCAATTCTTTTCTATGACATCTATCAGGACATTCGGTTTCTTTACAAAAAAAACAACATTTTGATAATTTATCATGTCCATTACAATCATTAATTGCACAATAGGTATAACCATCATTCATATCATAAACCTTCTCTTTCTTGCTTCTTGATTTATAAAAACAGTAAATCTATGGCAATCAGAATAGTTCTTCCAATGAAAGATTAAGAGGTTCTTATTAGGAAAATAACGAATCTTATCAGCATGAAAAGTATCTTTCAAAAGAAGAACATAATCTGCGGGCGCTATGTCCAACATTCTAGCTGGATACCACCAGGTGTTTGACCCATTTGCCAAATCTGATGTATCTCCAGTTTCCCATCCATATGGAGTTTGCCATTCTTGATATTTTAATAAGTGTTTCATATATTCAGTGAAGCTAATAACTTAGAAACATTGGCCTTTTCTTCTTCGGTCATTTCTATTACTTTTTCTGATGCTGTTTCAGTGGGAAATGCACTTTCAACCTGACCTCCACCTAAGATATTCTTAGCTGCTGTCAGGGTTACCTTAATTTCAATCGGGACACCGCCTTCCGCCATAGGGATACGAAGAATTTTTCCTGTATCTTCCCAAAAAGCATTAGGGTAAAGTTCCTGTAACTTATTAAAAATTAAACCTTTTGATTCAGTTCCACGTATCATTTATTTTCTCCTTTATGGTTATAATATATACTACCACTATAATTTTTCATTAGTTTCAGGATGTCTTCCTGCTGTTTTACGTAAACCTCTACAACATCTACTAATATTAGCAGTATCTTTTAAATTACACCAATTTGCTGCCTATCGTATAGTATTAAAAGTTTGACTCGTGTTTTTACAAATTACTTTTTTTGGAGAACCTCCTGAATTTTTTGTAAAAGGAGATTCTATTTTT
>Ga0326511_10003954_pt1 | contig 11869 bp, 16 predicted proteins | sample 0_2496_0518_D_FD_203701 | JGI IMG/M metagenome (GOLD analysis project Ga0326511, IMG submission 203701) | Bovine rumen microbial communities from UC Davis, California, United States - 0_2496_0518 | ecosystem: Host-associated > Mammals > Digestive system > Stomach > Rumen | place: USA...
GACCAATATAATTATCAGGATTTTGTGCCATATCTTCTCGTATAGCATCAGTAAGCCCAGAAGCTACACGACCAACTTCTACAAGTTCTCCTGCTTTATATAGTCCCAATGTCATAGCATTTTTCCAACCATAATACCAAGGTTTAGTTACAGGCTGATAAATATGAGGATTAGAATTATATTCTTTATAATAATATCCATAACAAGGAATCCACTGATAAACATCATTTTGATCATGTTCGCTACGCTGAATCCAATATTGCCAAGTTTCAATTTCTTTTCCTGTATAAACACGAACAGGATCTTCTAGACCAATGCAAACAAGATCAATACTATCCATATGTTGCTTCATCTTAAAATAAGTGCGAGTAGGACGTTTACCTGGTTCATAAATAGCATCAGCCTTTTTAAAAACCATGCCTTCTCCACCATTACTTAAAATATCATGAAGAATTTGTTCAAAATTATCTGTATAAACATGAGCCATTTCTACATAAACATTAATATCTTGTTTATAAAACCAATCTTGAAATTTTTTAAAACGAGCTACAAACCCCGTATTGCTAAAGTCAATGCCACTAAAACGGATACAATCAAATATATAGTAGTGAATAAAGCCGCCGTAGCCCGTGCTCTTTTGTCTCGCAATCGCATTTTTTGGTGTACACCCCATAATCTTTGTTACATCATTACTCTTACCGCCAGGAACATAAATCTCACCAAGCACAACTGTATCATCAGGAAGCAACTTTGCCCACTCCACAATATGTGGAACATTAGCACTTTTCTCTACAAGTTCACCAGTCTTACGAGATTTAGTTCGTGCAAACAAATAAATATGTTCATTATCAATTTTCTCTAGCATATAAAGAGCACCATCATATTTTTGTTGAGCCACCCATTGACCATTGCCTTTAAAGGCTTCATCAATAAGTGCTTGACTAGGTGACCCATTATATTTCATTGGCTCCAGTTGGTGGCTACCAGGATAAAGTTTACTCATAAATTCTCCTTTCTTTTAAATATATTATATAATAAAAAAAGGGACTTGTAAAGTCCCTTTTCTTTAGGAGAGTCGATTTCCTTTTCCAGCTCTATGCTGGACTGGTAAGGTTTTTGACATAGCTCCCACATTAACTCGAACAATGGAAGCTCCTTCATTAAGAGCAATACCTTTAACACCCTTTGCAGTTTTTCCAACAGGATTAATCTCATCAAGTTTAAATTGGATACCCATTTGGTCTGAGGTAATCAACGTCATATAATCTCCATTTGTTTCTCCAAACCAGACAAATGAGTCACCTTCATTAAGTCCCGCACATTTCATACCACGCTTATTCTGAGTACTACCAATAAAGATAGTTTTATCAGATTTCTTTACCAGACCTTTTTCAGTTACGCCTGTAATATACGGATGCTTCTGATCAATATTCATATTAGTCATATAAAGAATCTTTTCATTTGACTCAAGAGAAAGAATTGCACCAAGAGCAGTTCCCTTATCAGCTGCCGCACATTGTTTAATCTCTCCAACCTTTAGTCGATAAATCTTTCCAAGAGAAGAGAATAGCAAGATAATATCATCTGTACGGGCCTTCACTTTTTCAATGTTAATTCTAACTTCACGATAAGCTTTAACAGGAATACTCTTAATATATCCCTGCATTGTGCGGACTACGATAACATCTTCAATAATTAATTCTTTAGCTTTTCGCGCAGTCGAAGTCTTAGGAATATCTTTTTGAATTACATCTGTGCGGCGTTTGTCTCCAAACTTCTTAACAAGGTCCCGCAATCTCTCAGAGAGAATATCTTTTTGTTTTTGATAAGACTCAATTACTTCTTGACAGATTAAAGCTAATTCTTTCTTCTCTTGGAGCTCTTTGTTAATAGCAATTTGATCCATATGAGTAAGACGACTTAAAGTCATAGCGAGAATAGCATCAGCTTGTTCTCTGCTTAGATGATATTTTTCGCAGAGATTAACTGCGGCGATCGCCTTGTTTTCACTCTTTTTAATAAGAGCAAGAACGTTATCAATGTTCTCAAGAGCAATTGATAATCCTTCAAGAATATGAATTCGCTTACGTGCAGTTTCAAGATTATGTTCATATTCTCTTTTAATACAAGTTGTATTATGACTTACATAAATATCAACCATATCTTGAGTTGTTAAAAGCTTAGGGATGTTATTAACAAGAGCTACTTGGTTAATACCATAAGAGTTACGAAGTTTAGTATTTGCCATTAATACATCTATAACTGTTTGCGGTTCATATCCATTTGCGGCAATAATAGTAAGTTCAAGATTATTTTTTCCACTACTATTATAAACATCTTCTACGCCAGAATATTCTTCTTTTTGGCAATATCCTATGATTTCTTCTCGAACATCATCTAACATTACATTAAAAGGAAGCTCTGTAATTATAATTTTTTGCCCTTCTATTTTATAAGTTGGCTCTATAATAACAGATCCTTTTCCAGTCTTATAAATAGTATCCATAATAGAAGGATTAATAATAGTACCACCAGAAGCTAGATCATACTGCAAAACAGGAAAATTTTGCCCACTTAGATAATCAATAATTCCATTACAAACTTCTGTTAAATTATAAGTTAAAAAATTACAAGCAGTAGCATACCCAATTCCCTGAGATGGAAGACAGAATAAGCCAGGGAACAAAGCTGGTAAAGTAGTAGGCTCTTCTTCTTCTGCCGTAAAGTTAGGCATCCAATCTACTGTATTCTTATTTAAATTAGCTAGCAATCCGTCCTCTGCTAATTTTGACAATTTACTTTCAGTATATCGCATTGCCGCCTGCGGATCTCCAAAAGGAGAACCATAGTTACCATGAAAATCTAATAATGGATATCGCTGGATCCAAGGTTGAGCAAGTCGCACAAGTGCATCATATGTAGCGGCATCGCCATGCTCGCTAAAACGAGCAATAATTTGGCCTACCATATAAGCACATTTTTTATATTTTCCTGAATTTTTAATCTTGTCTGCATACATTTCATACAAAATTTTACGATGAATTGGTTTTAATCCCGTGCGAGCATCGGGGATTGCTCGAAGTTGATTTACCGCACCCGCATATTCAAGCATATTTTCTTGAAGTAGTTCTGTTGCGTTCAATTATAAAACCTCCTTTACCGCACGATTAAAGACAAATTCTTTTTTAGGAATGGAATTTTTTCCCATAAGATTATTTATTACTCTATCAAATACTCCAACATCATCTATTTCTACTTTTTGCAAATTTCTTGTCGCTGGATCCATAATCATAGAACCAAGTTCTTGCGGCGAAGCTTCTCCTAATCCTTTGAAGTAAGTTAAAGTAAATTTTCCTCTATGGGTTTTTCTAAATTCTTCCAAGGCTTTTTTGTTATCAATATATTGGTATTGAGTTCCCCATTCAGCTTTGTATAGGGGAGGTAATGCCACATATACATGTCCATTAATTAAAAGATCTGGAAAAAGCGTCCATACCATCGCTAGAATTAGAGATTGAATATGGCTACCATCAGGGTCTCGGTCTGCTGCGATAATAAATTTATCATATCTAAGTTTACTTTCATCATATATTACAGTTTTACCATCAGCTGACCAAGATAAACCCAAAGCTTGTACAATATTCATAATTTCCTGATTTTTATGCCAACTATCAGGAGTTGAAGTCATGGTATTAAGAACTTTACCTCTTAATCCTAAAATTGCTTGAGTAGCTGAATCTCGAATGGTTTTACATCCACCACTTGCGGAATCGCCCTCAGTTAAATATAGCTCACAGAGAGTTCGATTTTTTTCATAGCAATCTGCTAATTTAGATGGCATATCCATCATTTTCTTTTTCGCAGGAGCTACTGCCTTAGCTTTAACCCTTTCTCGAGCTTTCTTCGCAGCTTCTGCGGCTTTACGAGCAACAAGAGCTTTCTCAATAATATTTTTACCATCATCAATATTATTATCTAGCCAAACTTCAAGTTGCTCTCCAAGAGTAGAAGAAATAAAACTAGTATCGATTTTAGTAATTGTAGACTTTACTTGTGCGTCATATGCAACACCTTCTGCGGTAATATTAGCTACAAGTACCATACCCTCTTGAAGAGAGCTACCATCAAGATTCTTATCTTTGGCTTTGAGAATACCTTGCTCTTTTGCCCATTTATTAAGTACACGAGTAATTGTAGACTTAATTGAAGTAATATGCGGACCCGCAGATGTAACTCCGCAATTAACATAAGGTACAATACTAGAGCTACCACGAGTGGTATAACTCATTGCCAAAGAAATTGATTGCTTATCTTTCTTCTCTTGGATGATTAGAGGATTATTGATAATCTCAATTTCTTTTCCAAGATGCTTTTTAAGCAAATCTTGAATACCATTTTCATGTACGATTTCTTCATCATTAAAGATAATTGTAAGGCCAGGACATAGACAAGTAATATCTTCGCAAAAATCTTTAAGTTTAGTTTTATTAACCATAGTCTTAGTAAAGAACTTTTGACTAGGTATAAAAGCTACAGAAGTACCTTGATGACCTAGAAGATGTTTACCAACCTTACGTTCAAAGAAAATACCATTTTTGAAGAAAATCTGTTCTGCATCATGATTAGCATTTTCAGTAGTGACAAGAAGTTGATCACTAAGAAAATTAGTAGCTTTTGATCCAATACCATTTAGACCAATTGCAGTACCTTCATATACTCCATCATCTTTATACTTACCAGATGTATTAATAACATCAAAAGATGCTTGAAGAACAGTTTCACCATCTTCACGTAAAACATTAATCGGGAACCCTTGACCCCAATCCTCAATACACACTTGTGTATTATCACTAATTATAACTTGAATTTTATTGCCATGACCAATATTATATTCATCAATAGCATTGCCAAGAATCTCAATTGCGAGATGTGTAGGATCAGAGGTATCTCCAATGTACATGCCTGGCCGCAATTGAATATGTTCTCGAGCAGACAAAGATTCAATACTATCATCTTTATAAAGGTTATCCATTAACCCTCCTTTCATTATCAATATAATTATACCACAATAAAAAAATCCCGTCAAGGTTTTTAATTTACCTTAACGGGACAAAAAATTTTTTAATCTACTGTAAATTCAAGACTAACATGCTTGCGGTGACGATCATGTACTAATCGCATTTTACCTGTGCGGCGACTTGAAATTAGAATTTTTACTTTGCCGGTTTGATCATCTACCCAAGCACCGTGATAAAGCCAAAGTCCATCTTCATAACGAACGGTAGATTTATCTTCTACTAGTTTACGATGGTCTTTGTCGTATGCCTGAACTGGTTTACGCATATTTACTCCTTAATATATTTTCTAAAGTTTTCATAATCTGAATCAATCATACGAAGATTGATAGAGATAACATCTTCACCAATATCATCGATCATCCAGTCAATGATTTCTCGATCACAGATATAGATATATTCATCACTGGTGGGTTTACGAATAGTAATCCATTCATCTGTCATAGGATTCCAAATACAAAATTCAAAATGGTTAAGCTTATCGCGAGTATATCCTATTGATTTTACAATATCATTAACAATCATTTTGTCCTCCTTTATTGACAAACTTTTAATAATTGATTTTCACGTCAAAATTCTTTTGGATAAGGACGACGCTTAGCCCAACAGCAATAACAATTTGGAGTTGTCTCTATATTAAATTGCTTGCAAATTATAGGCTCTGCTTCTGACCTTGGCACTTGAAGATATTCACAATCATATCCTCTAATAATATTTTCCGCACGAACATCTTTAAAAGTTCCAGGTATATCTTCGTGTATTTGATGGATATATTCTGAAATTACTTTTCTTTCTAAGGCCATTTTCCTTCCTTTCTTATATTATATAATATAAAAATTTTTTTGTCAATTGCTTTAAATTCTATCTAGTGCAGTTAATATATCTGTAATAAAAGGTTGTGATTTACTTATACCTGTATTAATTTCTCGCGTAATGTACACAATATCATCAAAAGGTTCAGAAACTGATGGAGATTCTCTATATTTATATAGAAATTCAAATGTTTCTTCTGGAACTTGTCTATATGGTAAACGTAGTTGCCGCAAAGTTTTTAAATCTTCATATTTACGTTCAACCCATACTCCTATGATATTTAACTTCTCTTGGATTTGACTCTCAAGATATAAGAAAAAATTATCTCTATCTACTTTTAAAACAAAAGGAGCAATAATCATTACTACGTCACTATCTTCTAACGCTTTCTTTGTTGTTTGATATAAATCTTGTTCAATAATATCTGCATTATATCTTTCATTAGGATATTTAAGTCAACTATCATATCTATCTATAATAATAGATTTAGGATATTTTGTAACTTGAAGATACCTAGCTAATTCAATGTTATTCATGCCAGGAGTTCCTAAAAACATAATTAACTTTTTCAATTACGACTCCTTTAACTAAATGGACACACCTATTCACTCTTAATATAATTATATATAAAGAAGTATTTTCTTGTCAAGAAAATTTTTTGACTAGCTAAAATTTTGTACTTTACAACTACTGATTTTTATAATATAATTATATTGAAAATAAATACGTAGAAAGGAATTTCATGGCTTGGGTTACTTATGTTAACGGCAACTATAATGTTCTGTTAAATACAACTAATGGTACTAAAATTCGATATAATAATTATGATTGTTTTATTCCTTCTCGCCCAGAAAGTATTGACGTAAAAATTTCTAATGACTGTGAACATAACTGTCTTTTTTGTCATGAAATGAGTTATTCAGGTGGTAATTTGGCTTCTCTCGCAGGAGTAGAACATTTCGCAAATACTCTGCCGCCATATATTGAGATTGCTCTTGGTGGCGGAAACTTGATGAAAAATATTGAACATACTGAAGCTTGTTTGAAAATTTTTAAACAGCATAAGGCAATTGTATCAATTACAGTACGTCAAGATGATTTTGTAAAATATATTGAAACAATTGATTATTGGCTAAATGAAAAACTTGTTTATGGAATCGGAATTTCGCTCTTAAATGTTACTGATGATAAGTTTTGGAGTTTGTATTCTAAGCATAAAACGGCAGTTATTCATACAATTGCAGGATTACTTACTGCCAATGATATTTATTATCTTAAACTTCATCATGCTCGAATGCTCATTTTAGGATATAAACAAATTGGTCGTGGTTGGGAATATTATAATACAAATGAATCTAATATAGAGTCAAATATAAATTATCTACGTACTCATATTAATAGTATTATTGATGCAACAGAACTTTGTAGCTTTGATAATCTTGCACTTAAACAACTAGACGTACAAGCACAAATTCCAAAAGACATTTGGGAAACTCATTATATGGGTGACGATGGAACCACCACTTTTTATGTTGATCTTGTTCAAATGGAATTTGCAAAATCAAGCTCTTCTTTCAAACGTTATTTAATTATTGATGATAATTGCCTACATTTATATCAAATGATTAAGCAAGAAGGAGCGTAAATGGAAGAATATTATTATGAAGAAGACTATCCAGATTGTTATGGAGAAGATAGATATTATTCACAACAGCCTGCTTGTTTAACTTGCGTATGGAAAACAAGTTGTAATGAACAAATTCAAGCAGACTATAATTTAGATCGTTGGTGGGAGGATAATTATGACAATTAAAATTCGTTCTAATGTTTTTGAAACTAATAGTTCTTCTGTACATACAATTGTCTTTCATCCCACAGCTATGAGTAATGTTGTATGTACTGACATAATGGAAATTAAAGGTGGGCAATATGGACGTATGCCAAAATATCCTCTGAGTACAATTGAAGAACGTTTAAATTATTTATGGACTGCAATTTGGGACAACTGTATCGGAACTTTTAATTATAATAGTCAAAAATACGAATCTGATTTTGATGAATTAAAATGGTGGAAAAATGCAATTCATTTATATTGTCCTAATGCAATTTTATATAATCTTGAAGATGATGATAGCTGGAATTTTCCATATGTTGATCATTCAGCACTTGTGCAACCATTATTGGACGCTATGAAAAAAGACATTTCACTTCTAAAATATTTCCTTTTAGACCCAGAAGGATATATTATTATTTCTGGTGATGAAGCGTATGAAGATGAAGAAAGAGAATATTTTAATCCTGACTTAATTCCAGAAGTATCATGGGATGAAAGTGAACAAGTTCTTTTTGATAAGATTAAACAAGAATACGTTTATGTAAAGGGGAATTAAAATGATTAACATTCGTGCAAATGCTTTTGAAACTAATAGCTCTTCAGTACATACTATGTGCATAACAGATGAAGATATTTATAAACAGTGGATGGAAGGTAAATTATATTATAATAACAGTAGCTATAGCGAAGATCCTGATTTTGTCACATATGAAGAGGCTAAAGAAATAGATTCTGATTTTCCATATCCGCAATCAGAAGATTGGGAAGAATGGGGATTTCAAGATAAAGATGGATATTGGCATGAAAAAACTTTTTTGACTTTTGAACAATTCTTCCAGAATTTTAATTGGGAACACTTTGATCAAACTTATACCACTAATAATGGCGATGTAGTTCATGCTTTTGGATATTATGGACATGACTAAAAATTTTAATTGACAGCTGCTAATTATATATGATATAATATTATTGTAATGAAAAAGAGAGTGAAAAGAGGACAATAAATGCTACATGGTAATCAATTGGAGAAAGCACTAATTAATGCAGGACTTGCTGATACTCCTAAGCCACGTAAAAAGCCACGTCATAAAAAGTTTACTTGTCATGTATGTGGTAGTCCTATGCAAGTAATTGAAAATACAAATACAATGGCTTGTACAAATGAAGGTTGCAAGCAATACTTTATTTTTGATAATTAGTTTTTAATTGGCCTTTGTGTAGGGTATGCTAAAGCTAGTGAATTAATTTTAATTCCTCCTATTCCGTTGGCCGCGGTGAGAATATATCCTCTGTACAGATGTATTCAACATTTTGTTTATTTGGGTACGTATAGTTTGTATTTTAAGCTTGTCTCTTCCTTGGGCAGCAGGGTAAAAGCACACGTCTAAAAGAGACTTAAAAAAAATACCGCTTTGCTTGATGGTTAATGTGTCTGGACGAGAGAATGAAATTAACCTATTATTGTCTAATTTGAAAAGGAGATTATGAAATGGCCCGCAATCTTAAGAACCTAGCTGACGAGTATGAGGATAGCGATGATGAAACTTTTGAGAAGCTAACTCGTAAGCCTAAGTATTCTAAGAAGACGCGTGAGGTTGAAATCCGCAAGCAGCGTCAAGCCAAGGAGAAGGCCCGCAAGTCTAGTATGCGGCAGTATGAAGATCATTATGAGGAGGATTAAATGGGACGAGTATTTGTTACAGGTGATACTCATGGTAAACCTATATGTATTAGAGATGTTATCTCACAAATAGACAATCCTTCTGAAGATGACTTTATTATTATTACAGGGGATGCAGGATTTGAATATCAAGAATATGTAATGGGTGCAGCAAAACGAGAAGCCAAGAAATTTCCTGGTACTTGGATTGTACTAAGAGGAAATCATGATTCTTGCTATTGGAAAAACCATACTACTTGGGATAAAGAAGAGCAGAAATATTATCCTAATCAAGGTTGGGATTTTACTGATGATGGTATGTATCTCTATCAAAAAAAGTATCCTAATATTTGGTATGTAGCTGATGGTGGCGGTATTTATCTTGTTGGAGATTATAATATTCTTTTTATACCTGGAGCTTATTCTGTAGATAAATGGTATCGTCTTCGGAGTAATTATCCTTGGAATCCAGATGAACAACTTACAAAAGAAGAACAAAATAATCTTGAGATTCTTGTTTCCGACTGGCTTGATCTTGGATTTGATATTGATTTTGTAATTGCACATACTTTTCCTAGTAAGGTTCAGCCTTATTTTGAAGACTTGTTTATGCCAGGGCTTAATCAAGCTACTGTAGATAAAAGCATGGAAGTTTGGTTGGATAAAATGAGTTTTATTTATGAAAGTTGTCCTGCTTTTAAACATTATTTTGGTGGTCATTTTCATGATGATCGTGCATTAACTCAAAAATATACTATGCTTTATCATAGTGTTAAATGTCTTAAAGATTATGAAGAGGAGTAAATAATGAAAGGTACTATTCTATACGCTGAATATGATGAAGCTACTGGTATTAGTAAAGTAATTAAACAAACTAAATATGGAACTTTTACTCGTTCTGTTCGAGTTCATCCTGAAGATAAAGATATAGCTAATCAATATGATGGATGCTATTTTGCTGAACTAAAATGTGATATTGCGGCTTACCAAGAGAAGGCTAAGTTTATGCGGGAGCGTGCTAAGGGCATTACACATGCTTTTAATGTTCTCTCTCATGCAGATGCTCAGCGTGATCCTTATATGGAGGAAATGAAAGAAAAGTGGTATGCTCTATCTCATCAAGCAGACCTCGCTTGGAAACAAGCAGAAGATGCGGCAGAAACTTATCACATTCTGAAAGACGCTTATTATGCTTTGATTGAGCAGACTCTTCGTCAACGACGTGAGCTCCGAGATAAGATTAATAAAAAGCGTCATATGCAAGATTAATCTTTTTAGCTCCTATCAAGAAGATAATTCTTGACGGGAGCTTTTATTTTATGTTATAATATAATAAAGAAAGAATAAGAAGGAGGTAGTGATGGCAACTTTTAAATCGTTTATTCATGTAGAGCGTTTAGATGAAACTAAGATTGATGTTCCTGCTTTTCTTCACGGTACTGTTTATTGTTTCTCTAAACTTGATGGAACTAATGCAGTAGCATGGGCTGATGAAGCTGGTAATATCCATTGCGGAAGTCGCAAGCGTGAAGTAACTATTGATCATGATAATGCTGATTTTATGCTTTTCTTTACAACTGATAAGTCTACTGAAAAGCTGCGGGAATTCCTTGTCCAGAATCCTAATCTTATTGTTTATGGAGAATGGCTAAATGGTTGGAGCGGCCGCAAGCAGGCTGGTACAATTAAGCAATATCTTGATCCTGGCTTTTGGATTATTGGTGTCTTTGATATTGATGCTGGTAATTATCTTTATTATGATATTTATGCTGATTTGCTTAATGGAATTTATGGTAAGATTGATCGTCCTGTTGCTATTCTTGATAATCCTACCAAGGATGCTATTATTGATCTGCTAAAGGATAATCATTTTAATCTTCCTGATGATACGGATGGCGAAGGCATTGTTTGCTGGAATTATGATTTCCGAGATAAGTGGGGTAATTTTCAGGTAGGCAAGATTGTAGCTAAGGAATTTCTTGAGCGTAAGGGTACTCCCCGCAAAGAAAAGCAAGCTCAGATTCGTGAAGGTCTTGAACAGAATATTGTAGATGCTTTTGTAACCTCCGCAGATTGCGAGAAATGCAAGCAGAAGATCATGAATGCAGAAAACCTTGACGAATGGCAAACAACTGGTAAATATATTGGCATGTTTCTTAATATGCTTTATACTGATCTTATACAAGAAGAAATGCTTTCTATCATTCGTCGTTTTAAGAATCCTGTAATTGATTTTGGAGTTCTTAAAAATGCTTGCTTTATTAAGGGTCGTCAATATCTTGGTCTTATTTAAGGAGAATTATGATTGATATTATTCAAATTCTTAAAAAGAAAAAGATTCGCATTAAAGATCTTATTTAAGGAGGATTATGATCGATATTATTCAAGAGATTGAAAATCTCGAAACTTATGTAGCAGCTCAAGCGGCTACTGATGCTCCTCTGTATTTTTCTAATCGTACAGCACATTGTTGAGCTCCAGGTACTA
>Ga0326511_10003955_pt1 | contig 11868 bp, 9 predicted proteins | sample 0_2496_0518_D_FD_203701 | JGI IMG/M metagenome (GOLD analysis project Ga0326511, IMG submission 203701) | Bovine rumen microbial communities from UC Davis, California, United States - 0_2496_0518 | ecosystem: Host-associated > Mammals > Digestive system > Stomach > Rumen | place: USA: California...
CGATTCCAAGGCGCTCGGTTTTATTTCAAGACTCTGTGCGGGCAAGGTGCCGACGGTCGCGACTGGCGCTGCAGACGACTCCGCCCTCGATAAGTTCGCTGCTGCGGTGAACGTGGTCCCGGCTATCACGCATAACTACGTCCGCTCCCACGAATACAACGTGTGGTTTACCGTCATCGCCGAGTCCGAAGATGAAATCCGCAAGGTTGTGGACGGCCTTTGCGCAAGCACGGACCTGCACGACGTGCATATTCTCTCCGCGACAAAGAAGTTCAAGATAAACACGGTGATGGGGGGCGCTGGCGCGCCAGTAGACAGTGGTGTCATCCTGAGCGGAGGGCGTAGCCCGAAGTCGAAGGATCTAGGCCCGAGGTCTACACAAATCCTCGCTTTGTCCTCTTCCGACCGCGCCCGCATTCGCATTGCCTGTACCGATATCCCGCACACGCTCACGCCTTTCAAGGACTGGGGTGTTTCTAACGAGGAACTCCGAGACGATCTCGCCCAAAAGAGAATGCGCCGCTTCGGGGCTATCCTCCGCCATCAAGACGCCGGTTTCGCGCACAATGCGATGGTCTGCTTTGGTTTAGACGAGAGACGAGAAGCCTGCCCTGAGCCTGCCGAAGGGACGAGAGACGAGAGAGGAATTGTTCTCGCACAAAAGCCCTATATTTCCCATTGCTACGAACGCCCCGCCTTTGAAGGTTTCCCGTACACGCTATATGTCATGATGCATGCGCAGTCCGCTGCCGAACTCGAACAGCACATCAAGGAAGCCGCAGAGTCTATCGGCAATCCCGATTACGCTGTCCTCAATTCCGTACGCGAACTCAAGAAGACGAGCTTCGCCTTCTTCGTCTAAAAATCAATTCCAGGCCTGTAGGTAGATGCCCAGGCGATGCCCCGTCTCGAACCCGAAAAGCGTTCCCTTGTGGATTTCGTAGTTGAGGCCGATACCGAGGGGGAGGCCGAACAGGTTGAAATACCGCGAGGCGTCGAAACCGATTTTCATGCCGCGGTACTTGTCCTTCATCTTGCTGTAAGGCTTTGCGAGGTTCTTGTTTTCGGATTCCTCGAAGCGGGCCTGGTAAAGGAAGGCTTCCGAGAGCCTCCATCCCGTATGGAGCGAATCGTTCCAGCCGAGTTGCCACACGAAAGACGCCTTGAATCCGATTTCGTCTCCGGGCTTGTAGTTGTCTTCTTCGATGGACGAGTTGTACCGCAATGACGTTCCTACGATGAGGTCGCGCGAAATGCGTAAGATTGTGAACGGCTCCATGTTCATGCGGTGGAAGCGGTTCTGCTGCGAGCCGTCTCCCGGTGGCGTACGCCAGTTGAAATTCAGCCCGAAGTTCGGGAGGAAAAAGAACTTCGCGCCGACGTAGCTCTCGTTGAATCCGTTTACGTGCAGGTTGCAGTAGTTGTGGATGTAACCCTCGGTGGAGTATTCGTAACTGTAGCTTAAGAAACGGTAAGAAAAATCGGTGTAGATGCTGAACGCCTTGATGGGAGCGTATTCCAGCGATACGGCCATGTCGCCACTGTACACGTCGTCATCGAGTTCCGCGACTCCCAGGACTTGAATGCGCGTGGCCGGCGTTTCGACAGGGCGCAGCAGTTCCGCTCCCCATGCGACAAGGGGGCTCAGGGCAAATACGATCCAGGGCGCGATTCTCATGTCGTCATAAATATATGAATTTCTGCGTAACTTTTTTATTATATTCAAAAAAGTGATAATATGAGAATTTGTCTGCCAAGATTCCTGGTCCTTGCGGCGCTCCTCCTGGGGGGCTGTTTTTGGGAAACTCCCGAAAGCGATCCGGACTACCTGATGCTCGACGATTCCCGTTACCCGTATGCAGGTCTCCCGCGCGTTGTCATCGAGACGGAAGATTTTAGGGAAATACGTGACCGGGAGACGGAATTCAGTTCATACTTCCAGATATACGGGGATACGGTTCCCGAAACGGATGTCCTGAAACTGACCGTCCGTGGCCGTGGCAATTCCAGTTTCAAGATGCCCAAGTACGGCATGAAGCTTGAGTTCGATGATAAAGTTTCTTTACTCGGAATGCCGAAAAGCCGTGACTGGGCGCTGATAGCGAATTTTGGTGACAAGACGCACCTGCGCAATTACATGATGACGCGCCTTTCGGAATGGCTGGGCGCGAAGTTTACGCCCAAGATGCAGTTCGTGGAACTCTATTTGAACCGCAAGTACATGGGGCTTTACCTGCTCGCCGAAACGGTGAAGGTCGCCAAGAACCGCGTGAACATCGCGGAAAACGATTCGTCCTTCCTGTTCGAGAGGGAAGGCTCCAAGAAGCTCGACCCGCCCTACGTGACTTCGAATGGCGGAAACTCCTTCCATATCAAGTCCCCCAAGAACCTTTCGGAATCATCGAAGAAGATGCTGCTGGACCACTTGAACGATGTCGAGCATTTCCTTTCCACGTTGATATGGAACTCGGACAACCATATCGAGAAGTGGTTTGATTTGGACGATTACCTGCTCTATTACTGGGTTCAGGAATACTCGAAGAACGAAGATGGCAATTTTTCGCGAAGCATCTTCATGACGTGGGAGAAGGGGGGAACCATCCATTTTGGCCCGCTTTGGGATTTCGACCTTGCCTTCGGTAATGAATCGTATGAAGAAAACCAGGGGCCGGACGACTGGTATATCCGCCGTTACCGCTGGAACCGGCTCATTTTCAAGGATTCGGTCGTTCAACACCGGGCCCGTTCGTATTGGAAAGATCACCGCCGCGAATTCAAGGCGCTGATTGACAGCATCCCCGTATACGAAAAAATCATCCGGAAGGCTATCGATAACGAGTACCGGCGCTGGCCAGTCCTTCAGAACAAGGAAAATTGGGCGCTCAAGGCCCCCTACGACACCTACCGGGAGGCGGTAGATGCCATGAAAGACTGGATGAAAAAGCGATATAAGTGGATTGAAGAGAATTAAAATGCTTTTTTTAATACTATTTTATGAATAGAATTTTTCTAAGGATAATCCCATGATTTGGAATCGTCTGTTCTTTTTTGTATTGATTGCCGTTTCGTTTGTTTTTTCACAGACGGCACAACCTGCGGCGGCGGAGTCCCTGAAGCCCGAACAAGCACAGCCGGCCAGTGCGTTGCAGCCGGCGGCGGAGGCTCAGCCCCAGGCGGCCAATACGATGCAGCAGGAGGCCCCAAAGCCCATCGGCACCGACAGCTCTGCGACGATTTCCGTGTTCATCAAGAGTTCCGAAGATATCCGTGCCTTGCGTGACGACTTGAAAACCTTGCAGACCATGGCCGGCGGCTCCAATGCCGGGGTCGATTCCCTCTTGAAGCGTGCGAACTATATTGCCGAGATGAACGACCGATGTGCCTCAGTCTCGATCAACGAAGTCCTGGATACGACTTGCGGACACTTCTATGAAGTTGAACTACCCGCCTTCGAAAACAAGTATATGGAATTGACTGGGGAAATCCGCCTGGGATCGATGCATATGGCCACGAACCTGCAGGAAAGAATCCACCAGTTGGCGAGCTGTACTGACGCCTTGACGAGCATCATTGTCAGCCGCGACCAGCTGTTGCGCCTCCAGGGCAACATGTATTTGGAACCGATTAACTTCGAAGGTGATTTTGACGCCGAGTTCCGCTTTTCTCTCGGTTACGACCCGGCCAAGCTGAACCAGCAGCAGCGCCTCGCCAACCTCTGGATTGAAAAGTGCGGCGGGATTATCTTGCGCCAGACCGGTGAGGAATTCGCCCCGGTTTTCATCGCCTCGCTCAAGGCGAAGAACGACTCTCTGAGAAAGTCCGGCTCCAACGTGAAACTCATGGTCAACAAGAAGGTCTTGGGAATCCGCGTCGATATGCGCCGCCCCATGAAGGGTGCGTACTATCTGAACGGCGTCAGCCTGTTCGAAAAGACTCTGTCCGCAGACAAGGGTTCTTCTATCTTGAGGTTCGATATCAAGAACAAGAAGGCTATCTTGAACCAGCCGGCCGACGCGAACATCGAAACGTTCAAGGGCCGCCAGACGTTCACCAAGCTCAAGAAACCCGAAATGATTGGCCGCTGGGTTTGGGATTCCGAAAAGTTGCCGGAAGAAGTTGTCCAGGCAAGTCCGGATGAATCTGAAACGATGACGGCCGAAGACTCCCTTGCGTTGAAGAACGATGCCGCGGAACTGGAACAGGCCTTGCAGGAAGAACGCGACCGCGTTGATGCCTTGAAGAAGCAGAAGGCGGCGGAAGAAGCGGCTGCCAATGCGAAGGATGGCGAAAAAGGCAAATCCGGAATCCACTGGATCCCGCTCGCGATTTCGGCGGCGGTGCTTGTGGGCGGTGCTGCCGTGGCTGTGCTCTTTGATAACAAGGCGAAGAGTGAAAAGGAGGACTTTGACGACGAACTCGCACAGGGCGATGACAGTCAGTACTCCGAGCATAGCGACAATGCCAAGAAGTATCAGCGAAATAGATTGATTGGTATCGGTGCTGCGGCACTGGGTGGCGTGGGTGTCGTGCTTTCTTTTGTATTCTGAGGTAGGTATGAAAAAGTTTATCCTCTATATCTCGATCCCGCTTATGTTGGCCATGTTGGCCTGTACGGATTACAGCGGAGAAATTGAAAGCGCTTACGATGAGTTTAACGAATCCCTTAATGTTAATAATACGGGAATCCCTTGTGGTGATGTATGGTGTGGTCCCTTGAAAGACACGACTGCTCACATCGGGAAATCTGTTGGTAGTATTTATGCTTATGTTGATCATAATGATGGCGGAGTATCGAATTTTTTATGGTCTACAGGAGAAACGGGAGTGTTGACGTCATCTGCTATTGAATCAATGGACAAAACAATTTTTGGTATAGCGGGGAACTATGTCTTAGAAGAAAAGACTGTTAATGACGATGGCTATCTTGGCGTATCCTTTGATCTAGGGGGAATTCATAACCTTTGGGAATGGCCAGGGCTTTGTGTGGTGTATTATTCGACCTCTCCATTATGGCTTCAGGTTTATTTCCCGGATACGGAGAACAAAACGACGTATAATTGGGCTATGCCCCGTGCAAAACTGCCGGCTTCATCGGGAACGTATGAAGTTTACGATGTTGCATGGAGCAGTTTTGATTTCCCGAAATGGTCGAAATATAAAGGAACCAGTTTAGAGTATCCACTCTCGACGGCGGCTAAAATTGAATTGAAGTTTCAGACCGATTTGTCGGAATTTTCTGGAAATTTTGTTTTTTATTCCATCGGTCGTCACGGATCCTGCAAATAAGCGGGCTTGACAATCTTTTTTCTATCTTTGAGCCATGCGTAAATTCTATTGTTTGGTTATCGCGGTTGCCTTGATTGCCGGCTGTACAGATTCCTCGGATGGAAGCAGCAGTTCTATTACTGAGGTGGGTGATGCTCCCACGAATAGTTCTGTGGTTGATCTTTCTTCGAATAGTCTTTCTTCTTCAACCGAGTCTTCGGCAAGTATTTCTTCTTCATCGGTGCAGGAATCGTCGTCTTCTTACAGAAGGTGGATTACGAATCATCTTCTAGATGAATTGATAGACTTCGATGTCCCTGTTTGTAGATATTTTTCATGGTATGGGTATGCTCACGATACGGTTGTTGTCGGGTGCAATAATGATATTCCGGAGGAATCTCGATATTGGTTCCCGGTAGATGACAATTTCGATGGCGGAAAATCTAAAGTGATTTTCCATGACGGCATGGAGTACACAAAAGAAAACTATGTATCGATTATTGAAACCTGTGAGGGTTTCTGTGCAAATTTTGTACTGAATCAGGATACTTTGCCATATAAACCCTATGTCGGTGCGGCGTTCTATGTCGCTGGAACCGATGCTGATGGGCAACCTATTCTTGCTGATGTTTCTAGGGCAGGTGGGATTTGTATTACGTACACGAGTACGGCCTCAGCGGTCCTTGAACTTGGTTTCAATGATGAAATTGATGAAGCTATCGGTTACGATTACCCGTTCGTTTCCCTTCCGAAGAGTGAAACTGCTCAAGAAGTTTGCACTTCGTGGGCAGGCTTCAAACAGGCCGGTTGGGGCAAGGCCAAGGTCACGGGTGACGATGCGTCTTTAAATCTTTCGACAATCCGGTTCAAGATTCAACAGGCGGATAGTACGACTGGCTCGTTTAACGTAATTGCCGTCAGTGGCATCTCCTGTTGTGCCGAACCGCCACATTGATTTTTTCTATCTTTGAGCCATGCGCAAGATTTACATGGCCGGCATGAGCCACAAGGTGGCCGAAATTGCAATCCGCGAGAAGTTCTACATCCCGATGGATGTGAAGACGGATGCGCTCGGCCATTCGCCGTTTGACGAACTCCTGATTCTTGCGACGTGCAACCGCACCGAGGTCTACGTGGCCTCCGACCGCGAAATCGGCGAGGCGGAACTCGTGCGTTACGTATGTGGGCTGGCCCATCAGGAGTATGACGATTTCGCGAAGTTCTTCTATTTCAAGTCGGGCGAAGACGTAGTTCACCATGTGATGAACGTTTGCGCCGGGCTCGATTCCGTGGCGGTGGGCGAGGATCAGATTCTGCACCAGATGGGGCGCGCTTACGAGACGGCGCACCAGCTGCACGCTACGGGCAACAGCCTCAACAAGCTGTTCCAGGGGGCGATACACACCACCAAGCGCATCAAGACGGAAACGAACCTGAGCAAGCTCAGCTGCAATATCCCGTTCCTCGCGATGAAGCAGGTGCAGAAGACGTTCGACGACCTGGAAAACCGCACGGTCTATATCGTGGGCTTGGGCGAGATGGGCTCGCTGATGCTCAAGTACGTGCAAGAGAATACGACGAAGATTTTTGCGAGCAGCAGGACGTTTGCGAATGCCGAAAAGTATGCGGACGTGCTTACTCCCGTTCGGCTGGAAGACCGCTACAAGGTGCTCGGCAAGTGCGACGTGGTCATCCTGTGCAGCATCTGCCAGGAACCGCTTATTACGAAAGATGAATTTGAAAACGCTTGTCATTCTGGAGCGGAGCAGGGCGGAGCGATAGAATCCAAGCGCCTTATAATCGACCTCGGCAGCCCGCGCAATGCTGAATCGAGTGTCGGGGAATTGCCCGGCGTGCAGTACGTGTGCGTCGACGACCTTGAAAAGATTGTCTCTGAAAACCGCCGCCTGCGCATGGTGGAACTCGAGGCCGCACAGAAGATTTTGAAGGAAGGCATCGACGAGTTTTTGCAGTGGTACGGCATGGACGATATCGCGAAGGATATCCGCGTGATTGCCGACAGGATGGTCGCGACGGCGAACGAGGAGTCCGAAAAGCTTTTGCGTTCGATGCCCGGCTTGCCCGAAGCGGACCGTGAGCGCATTGCCATGATGTACGAGCGGTTCGCCAAAAAGATGGCGAACGATTTCCTGTACAAGGTGAAGGCGGAAAATGCGCCCGAAGATGTGAAAGTTTTCCTCAAGTGCCTGGAGGGTAGCCATGTCTAGCGTGCTCCGAATCGCGACGCGCAAGAGCGCCCTTGCCGTGGCGCAAACGAAGTTGGTCGCCGACGCCCTCGTGTCGGCTAATCCGGGCCTTGCCTACGAGCTCGTCACCATGACGACCGAGGGCGACCGAAGGCTCGACAAGTCCCTGGCGAGCTTCGGCGGCAAGGGCGTGTTCATCAAGGAACTCGAAGTCTCTCTGCTTGAAGGCCGCGCCGATATCGCGGTGCATAGCCTCAAGGATATGCCGGCCGAAGTCCTGCCGGAATTCAAGCTTGCCGCGGTCATGCGCCGCGAAGACCCGCGCGATGCGTTTGTTGCCCGCGGAGGTGCATCTGGCACCAAGTTCATGGATTTGCCCACCGGTGCCCGAATCGGCACCGGCAGCATCCGCCGTGTGGTGCAGCTGAAGGCTTTGCGTCCCGACATCGAGTACGTGCCAATCCGCGGGAACATCCAGACGCGCCTTTCCAAGCTCGAGGAACTCGACGGCGTCGTACTTGCTGCTGCCGGCCTCAAGCGCATGGGCCTAGCCGACCAGGTGACGGAATATTTCGATACGGACAAGGTTTTGCCTGCCTCCGGCCAGGGAATCCTCGCGATTGAGACGCTGGCTGAGAATGCGCAGGTCGCGAAACGTCATCCTGAGGAGTGTAGCGACGAAGGATCCAGTCCTGCTGAAATCCTCGCTCGTGTAAACGACGCCCCAACTTACTGTATCGCCATGGCCGAAATGGCTTTTTTGAAGGCGCTCAATGCGGGCTGCCAGTTCCCGGTGGCGAGCTTTGCGGAATTTGCGAATGATTCGCAAATTCAAAATGGCCCACAAACTCTGAAAATCCGCGGAATCTACTGGGACGAAGGAAGCCAGCGCTTGTTGCGTGCGGAGTATACGTGCCCGGTAGCAACAGTCGAAGCGGCGCGCGAAGCGGGAATCGCACTCGCGGGCAAGATTCGCGAACAGCTATAATGAAGGTGTACGGATGAGCGGTTTCGGAAAAGTCTATTTGATCGGTGCGGGTCCTGGCGACCCGGGGCTCCTCACGCTCCGCGGCAAGGAAATCATTGAGAAGGCCGACGTGGTTGTATATGACCGCCTCGTTTCTCCCGCGATTCTCGGATTCTGCAACCCGAAAGCCAAGATGGTGGATGTGGGCAAGATGCCGACGCACCACAAGGTCAAACAGTCCGAAATCAACAAGTTGTTGGTGCAGTTTGCCGGAGAATTTCCAGGTGGCGTGATCGCTCGTCTCAAGGGCGGCGACCCGTTCGTGTTCGGGCGCGGTGGCGAAGAGGCCTTGGAACTTGTCGCCGCGGGCGTGCAGTTCGAGGTCGTTCCGGGCATTACCTCTGCTATCTCGGTGCCGGCTTATGCGGGCATCCCTGTAAGCCATCGCGGCATCGCAACGAGCTTCCATATCATCACGGGGCACGAGAAGTTAGACGAGAGAACGCTCGCAAGCTCGCTACAGACGAGAGACGAGAGAGATGTCAATCTCTCCCTGGATTTCGAGACGCTCGCCAAGTGCCCCGGCACGCTCATCTTCCTGATGGGTATCGCCAACATGGACTTTATCGCCAAGCGCCTGATGGAATGCGGCAAGGACCCAAAAACGCCTCTCGCCTTTATCGAGAAGGGGACGACCCCGTACCAGCGCACTGTAACGGCGACGCTTGAAACGGCGGGGGAGACCATCGTGCGCGAGAACGTGACCGCCCCCGCGATTACGATCATGGGTGGAGTCGTGGAACTCGGCAAGTCTCTCGCCTGGAAAAAGAATCTACCGCTTTCGGGCAAGCGCCTCGTGGTGACGCGAGCCGCCAAGCAGGCTAGCGGTATTACGGCCCGTCTCACGGCCCTCGGTGCTGAAGTCATCGAAACCCCGATGATCGAGACGAAAACGCTTGATTGCCCTCTGATTGCTTGTCATCCTGAGTCGAAGACGAAGGATCCAGACCAGAATTGTTTTGCCGATTTCAATTCTCTCGCGAACTTCGATATCCTCGCTTTTACGAGCACGAACGGCGTGGAAAGCTTTTTCAAGCAGCTGTTCACTGCCGGCTTTGACGTGCGCGTGCTTGCCGGCAAGAAGATTGCAAGTGTGGGGAAGATTACCGAAAAGAAGTTGCTGGAATACGGCATCCGCTACGATTACGTGCCCGAAGACCATACCGGCGAAGGCCTCGGGAAGTTGCTGGCTTCGCTCCCGCTGGACCATTCCCGCATCCTCCTCCTTCAAGGCAATCTCGCCGACGACACCCTGCTCAAACTCCTCCCGCAAGCGACCCGCTGGGTGGTCTACGAGACGCTCCCCGTGTCAGAACTTCCCGAATGGAAGCGAGAAGCGGTCGCCAGCGCCGATGCCGTCGTATTCGCCAGCACCAGCGCCGTCGAGAATTTTGTCAAACTGATGCCCCAAAGCACCGCAGGTGCGACCCCATGCCTGAAAGCGACCAACGGGAGCGACCCCATACCTCAAACCTCCTTCTGCATTGGCCGCATGACGGAATCCGCCGCCCGTAAGCACGGCTTTGAAACGGTCACCTCCGACGAGACGACCATGGATTCCCTCGTCAAGAAAATCGCGGAATACTACGCAGGGGAGGGCGCATAATGAAAGCCATCCTGATTATCGCGCATCATTGCATTCTACCCGGTGCTTATAAGGGCTTCGAGACCATTCTCGACCGCCTTCATCACGATATGCCCGGTACGCGCGTGGCGAGTACGAGCCTTCTGGATTTGGAAAACGACTTGCGCACGCTTTTGCGTGAAGACGTGGAGTCGGTGACGCTCCTGCCGTTCCTCTTGCTGAACGGTCAGCATTCCAAGAACGATGTGCCGCGCGTGGTGGCGAAATTGCAAGCAGAATTCCCGCAGATTCCCATTACGCTTTTGCCTTGTCTTGGCGACTGGAAGGATTTTGCCGATATGGTCGTGGCCGGAATTCGAAATGCACAGGATGCGTGCACTTGCGCCTCTTCGTCATCCTGGAGCCACGAATGTGGTGATAGGATCCATTCGGAGCGTGCCCATAGCTCGAACCTCTTCTCCATCGAAGTGAATCTCGAGGGCAAGAACGTCCTCGTGGTGGGCGGTGGCCGCATTGCGCTGCGCAAGGTCAAGACGCTTTTGCCGACGGGGGCCCGCATTACCGTTGTCGCCCCGCAGTTCGACCCGGAATTTGACGCACTCAAGTCTGGCGAATCGGCCTCATCGATTACCCTGAAAAACCGTCCCTACGAGCCGCTCGACCTCCGCGGCATCTTCATGGTCTTTATCTGCACCGATCAGCCCGCCGTAAACGCGCAGGTTTCTAATGACGCCCGCGCCCGCCGCATCCTGGTCAACAACGCCTGTGACTACCTCGATGGCGATTTCATCGTGCCTGCCCGTATGGATTTTGGCGAAAATATCGCGGTAACGGTCTCTACGCAGGGCCGCGCCCCCTCGCTTGCCAAGAAGCTCAAGCAGAAAATCCAGACCGAATGGGCCGAGGGCCTCGAACAGGTCGAACGCGATTTTAAATAAAAGCGAAGTGTGATTAAAACCACGTTTCGGGCAGGTGCCTGTTTTTAGGGTCCTTCCTTCGGGGAGGCCCTTTTTTATATTATATTGAGAAATGTAAGGAGAAAAATATGATTATTCGTCCTCGTCGCCTGCGCAAGAATGAAACCATCCGTAACATGGTTGCGGAGACCGTCGTGAACCCGGATTCTCTTGTCTACCCGATGTTCGTGGTGGAAGGGGAGGGCATCAAGGAAGAAATCAAATCGATGCCGGGGCAGTTCCGTTTCTCTATCGATGAAATCTTGAAGGAACTGGAATGGTGCGTGGCGCTTGGGATCAAGTCTATCTTGCTGTTCGGCATTCCGCACCATAAGGACGAAATGGCGACGTGTGCCTACGATGACGACGGTGTCGTGCAGCGTGCCGTGCGTGCGATTAAGGCGGCGTTCCCGGAGCTGTACGTGATTACCGACGTGTGCCTGTGTGAATACATGAGCCATGGGCATTGCGGGATCGTGAAGGATGGCGACGTGGATAACGATCCGACGCTGGAGCTGCTCGCGAAGACGGCGCTTTCGCATGCTGTCGCCGGTGCCGACATGGTGGCCCCATCCGACATGATGGATGGCCGTGTGGCGGCTATCCGCGAATGCCTCGATGCGCATGGATTCCAGAATACGCCGATCATGGCTTACAGCGCGAAGTTTGCAAGTGCCTATTACGGTCCGTTCCGCGATGCGGCCGATTCCGCTCCGCATTTCGGCAACCGCAAGAGCTACCAGATGGACGTGCGCAACGGTCGCGAGGCCTTGCGCGAGGTGGAACTCGATATTGAAGAGGGCGCCGACATCGTGATGGTGAAGCCCG
>Ga0326511_10003956_pt1 | contig 11866 bp, 15 predicted proteins | sample 0_2496_0518_D_FD_203701 | JGI IMG/M metagenome (GOLD analysis project Ga0326511, IMG submission 203701) | Bovine rumen microbial communities from UC Davis, California, United States - 0_2496_0518 | ecosystem: Host-associated > Mammals > Digestive system > Stomach > Rumen | place: USA...
GGGCATCGGCATACGGTTCATATGATGTTGGTTGCGTACTGTCATTAATTAGAATGACATATTTATATCCGCTATTAACCCAATTTTGATTAAATGCAATTATAAGGCGGTAAACATTCTCAGGGACTGTGTATTCGTGAGAATAAGTTCCTGTGCCTTGCCGCGTGTGATTCCCGTTTATGTCGTATGTAGCAAACGATAGCCCTTTCGCGGAAATAATAGTTTTGCTTGGATTAAGTGCCCAAATATATAGAATGTCTCCCGGATTAACATCAATTGAATAAAGGCAATTATTTGTGTTCTCGGTTGTTGCTCCAGTATACCAGTTTATTTCTGTATTCGGTATAATCGCATCCATATCACAACGGTTTGCTGACGCAGGAATTGATATGGTTTGGCAATTCACCATTTCCGTTTTATTAACAACAGCGCTCTTTAATTCAGCCACTTCCTCAGCGTCGGCGTCTCCCGCCCCGATATTTGCCCGGGCCTGGGCCTGCTGGGCGGCGGTGAGGGTTTGAGCCTCGCTGTATTTGACAGCCCCGGCCACGGCCTGCGCCGCGCTCTCGGCGGCGGTCTGGGCCTCCGTTGCGGACTGGGCGGCCTCAGCGGCGGCTTGCTGGGCCTCCCGGGCGTACTGCTCAGCCTGAGACTGCGGGGTCAATACGGTTGCGGTCCGCAGAGGCTCGGAGTTGATTTGCTGCATCGTGCCCATCTCAGGCATTGCTGTTCCCTCCCAATGTAATGGATTTGTCACGGCGGAAGGCCACATCGATTCCCATCTCCGCCCAGAAAAGGGTATTGCCCTCACTGTCCAGACCTTTTGCCTCCACCTGCAGCCAGCCCACGGGCAGGGCGCGGGTCTCGGATTCGGTGAGCGGTAGTGTCACGGTGTCACCGTCAATGGTCATGTCTGCTTTGGCCCACTGTTTCATCAGGTCATAGGTTCCTGTGGATTTGGTACGCCAGAGGGTAATCACAAACTGCGGGAACCCGCTGACATTTTGATCAAACTGGATCACGAGCGGCTCATTGGAGCCCTGTATAATGGCCATGGTATCCCTCCTTTACGGCACGATCCAAGTAATCTGTACAAAGAAAAAATCCGAATAAGTGCCGGCGTTACTTGCAATTGCCACTGCTCCGAGAGTGGACACGTTCATGCGCTGCCGGTTGTTCACTAGCCACCCCGGGACACTGACCGTCATATCCTGCTCCGGACGATCCCCGGAATCAAGCGTGACAAGCGTTTTGGCTGATGGCGAAATTTCGCCGTCCCATGAGCATACGAGTATACGCACCTTTCCGTAGCGATATAGGCGTATTTTGCCATCAACATACGATTCATATGTCATCGATTCAATCGGGATCACGCTCTGGCTCATTCTTCGGCGACCTCCTCTCCTGTTACGTTGGTCGTTTTGCTCAATTTGATTTTAAGCGTGCTGCTGCCGGATATGCTGCCGTTGACGGTTACGCTGCCGTCCGCTGTGGTAACGGTCAGATCACTCCTGAACGCGCTTGGCGTACCGATCTCCCAGCTGTCCACCGTCATATCTGCGGTAACGCCCGTTGCTGTCTTTGTAATTGGCAGGCTGCTGATCGTGCCCATATCAACGGTGATGGGTGTTACGGCTTTCACCGCCGTATACACCGCCCCGCTGGTCAGCAAGGCGCTGCTACCTTGGGTGGGTGCGGCGTCAATGGGCAGGGCCACGTTATTATTGCTGTCCGCATAGGTGGGCGTATTGCTGCCAACGCTGACGCTGGATACGGTGCCTGCGCCGTCCCGGCCCTGGTATGCCTTGGTATACAGGGTGCTGGTCTGGCCGTTATCCCAGGCAAGGGTCTGCTTGATCCACAGCCATTTGCCCTGGGGAACGGAGGGCGGGGCGCTCTCCCATGTGCTGGGGGTGACGGTGCCGCTATTGGATGCGGCATACTCTATGGTGGCGGTCAGCACGGTGGGGGCGGCTGCGGCTGCGGCGTTGGCTGCTGCGGCGGCGGTATTGGCCTGGGTGGCCTTTTGATCCGCCAGGTCGGCCTTGGTGTTGGCCAGCGTCGCCTTTTCCTCAGCCAGATCGGCCATATCCTGGGCGTTCCCGGCTGCGGTATTGGCGGCGGTGGTGGCGGCGGTCACATCGCTGATCATCTGCAGGATGGCCGCCACATCCAGGATGCGGTATTCCGGGGTGACGATATCGCCGGTCTGGGTGCGCTGCACGTACACGGCGCACATGCCCAGGGTCAGGGCCGGGGAGGTATCCGCGCTGGATTCCTTCCACTGGATGGCGATATGCAGCATGCCCGCCACATCGTAGGCGTTGGCGGGCAATACGATCCAGGCGCGGTTTTCGGCGCACTGGCCGGGGACGCCCACGGTTTCGCCGTTATCCTTGACGATATAGCCCATGACGCTGCCGGAAAGGGAAACGGGCGCGCCGCCATCGTACACCTCCACGCCCACCAGATCGCCCTGGTTATCCTGGCTGAACATCACGCCCCGCAGGGCCTGCACCTGGGCGGGCTTCCGGAGATCGGCCTGGAGCCATGTTTCACGGGGTTGCATGGGTTATCCCTCCTTTGTCAGCTGTACCATGGGCCGCCCATTCCAGCGGTCGATCAGCAGGCCGATATGCCGGGTATAGCCCTCATACACCGCCGCCACGATGGGCTGATCCGGCACCAGGGTATTGTCCAGCAGGTAGGTGATTTTGGCCGTTTTTTCCGGGTCGCCGAAGATCGGGGCCAAATCCGCGATGGTGCCGGGGGCTGAAATACGGAAGCCCACAACGTTATCGGACAGGCCGCAGAATTCCACCGGGTATTCGGTGCCGTCATTCAGTCTGATTCTGTTCATGCTGTTCTCCTTCCGCAATCATTTTATCAATGGTCTGGATGCATCCCAGCAGCCGATCCAGGTTTTCGCTGCCGTGCACCTCGATTTCGTTCAGGGTTTTTCTGAGGGAGTAAAGGCGAACGTCCATATGGGGCCTCCTTATTCGTCATAGGTTCCAAGAAGCCTATATATACCGCTTGTTGCTGTTACTCTGATCCAGCTGCAACCGTTACCAGCTACAACAAGGTTCGTAACTCGCAAGCTGCTTGCCGTTGTAACACCCGTTGTAAGGTTCGTGATACTGGTTTGCAGCGCATCCACCGTCACCTTGTCCGCCTTTAGTGTGATCTCACTTGCGGTCTGGGTGATCCGGCTGCTGAGCACGTTATCAGCATTGGTGCGGTCCGTAACCTCGGAGGTAATGGAGGTCGCGTTGACGGTGATCCGGGCCTCGTTGGTGGCGATCCGCTCCCCCTGGCTGTTTACATCGGTGCGCAGGGCGCTGATCTGCGTGCCCTGGGCGGTGATCTTTACGGAGGATTCCGCCACGATCTGATCGGTGTGCTCCAGATCCCGCTGATAGGCGCGCAGGCTGATCTGATACTGGTTTTGCAGGATCTCGGTCTCAAACTCGCTCAGCTCCCGCTCCCGGTTGGTCTGGCCGCCGCCGCCGCCCCGTCTGGTGCCCCTGCTGCCGCTGGCCGTGGGCGATACCCCGCCGGTGGCGGCCTGCTCGGTTTGGCGCAGCATATAGATAATGTTGGGGATGTACGCGCCGATGGTGGGCCGGGTGGCCGTGGGGTTAAGCAGATCCACGGTCAGCTTGATGATTTCCAGCTGCAAATTGGTATTGGTCTGCCGGATCTGCACCAGGGCGGTATCGTGCAGGCGGATGGGCTGATCGGCATAGCCCAGGCGGTACAGATCGCGCACCAGGCAATTGACGGTCACTGCCGGGGTATTGCTGGTTTTCAGGGATTCCCAGGCCTTTTGCAATAGGATGTTGGGGTCGGTGATATCGCTGTTCTGGTAAAAGCCGTACCGGGGCCGCCCGTTTCGGCCATATGCCGCAGTGGCCGCCGGGTCCACAAGGTATTTTTGCCCAGCGGGCTTGGCCGGATGATCGGCGGTCTGTGTCCAGGTTACGCTGGAAAAATCCAGCGGCTGGCCGTCGGTGGTTGCGCCGTAGCCGTATATGGCGGTTATCACGTTGGTATCATCGATCACTACGCCCAGCTCATCGGCATTTTTATCCAGGCTCAGGCGGATGCCGCGCCAGGTGCCTCCGGCGGGCGCTATATCCAGATAGCGGCCCGTGATGCCGGTGGAGTTAAAGGTGACCCGGGGCGTGATGTACACGTTCCAGTTTTGCTCAATGGTGCGCACGTTTTGCCATACGCTGCCCATGCTGAGATCGGCGCTGGATGTGCCGGAGGCGGTCACGGTGCCCACCTGCCATAACGTGCCGGACAGCAGCCCGGAAAGGGCGGCCTGGGCCGTTACGTTTTCCAGCTCCGCGCCGCCGTAATGCTCATCGGTCAATTCGCTGATCACGATGTGCTCGGCGGTGATGCGCTGGTAATGGTCGGGCTCCAGGAGCTCCACCTTGCGGATTTCAAAGGGCTGGAAAATGCCCACCTCATCGGTGAAGCCTACCCGCTGGCCCCGCTGGATCACCCGGGCGGGATCGTAGGGGAATACGGCGCTGAGCTGCATTTCCTCCACGGTCCAAGCGGCCTGCTCCGCATCCATGCGCAAAAAAAGCGGCTGATCCGCCGCGTTAAAGAAAAGGAACTGCATTTACTCCCACCTTTCCCGCCATTTTATGGAGCCGGTGCCCGTGATGGTCTGCAATCCCTCCTGGGGCAGGATAAAGGAGCTGCCGAAGGTGTAATACTGCATGATGCTTTGCCCGTTAACCGTGGCAAGCTGCCGGTTCAGATCGATCACCAGATTGCCCGCGGGGATTTGGGAGAAGGTCATGGTTTCGCTGCCGTTTGAATAGATTTGGTTATTGGCCTGGGCGCTCAGCGTGCGCTCAATGCGCATCAGCGGGCCATCCTGGGCATCGCCTACCACGTTAAAAGCGCTGCCGCAGACCGCGCTTTTTTCCGCCAGATCGGTAAAATAGGGGTTATCGTAGCAAGTGAACACCAGGCGCATTTTGGCGTCCCACCACTGGCGGATGGACGCGCTGGGCAATTCGGTGCAAATGCACTGCAGGTATACGTCCGGGTAGCCGGGGAGCTGCAGTCTGCCCTCTTCCTGGCTGCGCGCCCACCGGGCCACCTGGCGAAGCAGCGTTTGCCGCTGATCCCTGCGATCGTTGAGCAGCGCAAAGGTGATGGTGATGGTGCGGGTGCCGCCGCCCATGCGCACAAAATCCGCGCCGAAGCGGATGGGCCGCTGGCGGGCCTGGGGCGATAGCTGGATGGGCGATACCTGCACATCCTCCACCATGACAGGCACCTGGGTTTCCAGGGCCGTACCGTTAAACAGGATCATAATTGCGTCACCCCCGCCCTTTCCTGCGCGCGCATGCTGTCCGCCATATGGCTGGCGGTGTTGTTGCTGATCTCCCGGCCATCCAGGTATACGCTGGTCTGCACGTTTACATCGGTGGAGCTGCTGGAACTTCCCAAGCCCACCGGGGCGCTGAACTGGAAGCCGTTAAAGCCCAGGCCGTAATCGCCCATGCCCTGCAGCTGCGCAATGGTGTTCAGGATGTTGTTTACAGCGGTTTCCACCTCCGGCAGCTTGTTCTGAAGCCCGGTTACAATGCCCTGCACCGTGGTTTCCACGGCGGATTGCGCGCCCTGCTGCATATCCAGGGCCGCGATGGCCTCGTTGGCCGATTCCACCAGGCCGGTGAATGTTTCATCGGCGGAGAGCTTTTGCTGCGTCAGGCTGTTGGTAAAATCAGCGGACGCGGCCTGGGCCTCCCGCCATTTTTGATTGAGCTGTTCGATATCGCCGGTGCCGTTGGCCAGCTCCCGCAAGTAATCGAAGCTTTCCACGCTGCCATCGCTGAGCCAGGCCAGGATATCGGCATCCACGCCCCTGGCCGCCGCATCCGCCATGGCGCGCTTGTATTCCGCCATGTACTGGATCTGGCTTTCCAGGGCCTCCGTCATGTTCTGGATGCTGGGGATGCTGTTCTCGGCTTCCGCAGCCACGCTTTCCAGGCCGGATGCATCCTTGCCCGCTGCGCGGTATTCTGCCATCTGCTGCGTCAGGGCTTTCAGCTTGTTCCGGGCCTGCTCGGCGGGGGAGAGAAACTGCAGCATGCCGTCCTTATACTGGGCCATGGCCGTGAAGCCTTTGACGGTTTGCGCTACCTGCTGGGCGGTGGCGTCGTGCACCTGCTTGGTGTACTGCGCCAGGGCCGAAAGGGCGTTGTTGGCGGTATCCAGCGCCGCCTTGGCCGCTTCCTTCTCGGCGTCGGTCAGCTCCCGGGTGGCCTCGGTGGCGGCATCGGTGCTGCCGGTTAGTTCGTCCAGCGTGCCAATTTCCTCGGCCAATATCTGCTGCTCTTCCGCAATGGCTTCTTTCGCTTCATCATAGGCAGCCTTTTGCTCATGATAAGCGTTGGTAGTTCTTGTGGCTTCGCGCTGCAGCCCTTCTTGCGCCTGCATCAAGCTGTTATACGCAGCTATATCTTCTTTGGAAATATGGTAAGACTCCGCAAAGTTTACATCCATTGTGGTGCCGTTATAACCTTGAATTCCATATTTATCAAACAGCGCCTGAATCGCAGCCTGATTTTTCCTAAGCCTGTTTTGTGCAACAAGCATATCAATTTCAAGACCGGGAAGCTCAGAATATTTTTGCTGAAGAGCTTGCTGCTTTTGGTCAATGGCACCCCATAGGGCAATCTTATCTTGCAGCGATTGCCATTCTGTAACATATTCTCTCACGGCGTCCGCGCCGCCCTGCACCTCGCCGGTTTGCAGATTGATAATATCGCTCAGGCCGGGGATGGTCTGCACCAGGCGGCGGCAGGTTTCCAGCCATTCCGTCTGCGCCGTATTGATTTGATCCGTGCTGAGCCCCAGCGCGGCAAGCCCTGCCCGGGCCTGTTCGCTGTCCGTGCCCATGGCCAGGAAATTCTGCGCCATGGCCTCAAAAAAGGCGCTGCCGGCGTCGGTGTTTTCCAGCCCGGGCAATCCGCCAACAAAGTTGGATAGCAGCGTATCCCAGGCCGCGGCGTCATTGGGGTCCAGCTGCTTAGCCGCCTCGGCAATGCCGCTGAGCCAGGCCTTGGTGCTGTCCACATCGGTTCCCGTCAGGGTGGTCAGCGCGTCCGCGTGGGCGTCCAGCGCGCCCAGGAAGGTTTCCCAGGCCTGGGCCTTGGTGGTATCCGGGGCATTGCCGCTCAGGGCGTTGGCCAGGCTGGCCACGTTGCCCGCGGCGCTGCTGTCCCCAAACAGGTTTTGCAGGCCGTCCACCTTTTTAAGGGTATTCAGCAGGCCGGTCCAGGTGCCCACGCTGTTGGCTTTCAGGATGTTTGCGCCCTCGGCAATGGACTGGATGATGCTGCCCGGGTTGCCCGCGTTGGCAAAGGCCGATACCACGGCCCCGGCATTGTTGCCCAAGGCCTGCAGCAGGCTGGCCCATAGCTGGCTGTAATCGTCGCCCAGATCATCCGCAGCCGCGGCTGCGGCGGCCATCCAGGCGGCGGTCTGGCCTTCATCTGTCAGCGCGGCATCGGTGGCCCCGGGTAGGGCTGTGCTGATGGCGTTCAGCAGGGTGTTCCACTGCTCCGGGCTGCCGCCCAGCTGTGTGCTCAGGCTGTCCGCCAGGCCGTTGATTGTTCCGGTCAGGTCGCCCGCCTTGGCGGCCTGCATGGCCTTATCCAGGCTGGTGATATCGCCCGCAAAGCTGTTTACAAAGGACACCAGGCTGTTGGTGCGGGCGGTCTGCACGGTGGTGGCGGATATCTGCTCCAGCACGCCGATCAGGGTGTTTGCTTCTTCCGCCGTGGCCCTGATCTGGGCCAGCTTTTGCTCCGTCTCCAGATCAATTTCCTTAAACTGATCCAGCACCGTTTTTTGCGGCGTGGCGGTCAGGCTGCTCAGCAGATTGGCAATGCCGCTTGTCAGCGGCTCAATCACCTGCATCAGCAGCTGGCCGCCCTTGGTTTTGATGGTTTCCATGGCCGCCTCCACCCTGCGGCTGGCGTTGGCGTATCCATCGGCGGTGCGGGCAAAATCGCCCTGGGCGTCCGCCGTGGCCTGCATCAAATACTGATACCGCAGCAGCGTTTGCTCGCCCTGGCTCATTTTGTCAAAGGCCTTGGTGATGCCCTGCTGCAGGGCGAAGGCTTCCAGGTTTGCAACGCTCATGTTGATGCCCAGCTGCTTCAGCGGTTCGGTTTCGCCTGATATACCGCTGCGGATCTTTTGGAACGCGGTATCAAAATCCATATTATAAAAGGACGCCATATCCGCGGCCAGCCCCGCCAGGTCGGTGCTCATGGTGATGATCTCCGGCCCTGCCAGCCCGGCGGATTTCATCATGGCGCCCAGGGTGCTGGTAAATCGCTTTGCCTGGGTTTCGGTCAGGCCGAAGCTCTGGCCCGCCTTGTCCGCCCAATTCTGGATCTGGGCCGCGCCCTCTCCAAACACGGTATCCACCACGTTTTGCACTTCAGAAAGATCGGAGGCGGCGGCAATGGCGTCCCTTCCCCAGCTGAGCAGCGTCTGGCCCACCTTGGCGGCGATGGCTGCCGCGCCAATGGCCTTCAGGCTGGATACCATGCCGCTTTCCATGCTTTTGCCTGCGGCGGCGGTATCCTGATCCCATTTCCTGCTCTCCCGTTCCACAATGCTGGTGGTTTCGGTCAGCGCTTGTTTTACGCTTCTGTTATCGCCCTCAATTTGGAATACTACTTGCCCATCCGGCATCAGGGTTCTCCTTTCCGCGCCATGGCCAGCAGCCCCGCAAACACGTTTTGCACGCACCTGCTGTAATTGGCCTCGCGCTCGTTATCATCCATCTGCAGGGCGCAGCGGGCCTTGGCTTCCATCAGCCATTCCCGCTCCCTGGCGTTGTACTTGGTGGCCTGCGGCATGGGCCGCGCCCGGATGCCGATTACATCGCTGTACCGGCTGCCCTCGGGGATGCCGGCCAGCAGATCGGCAAACTCCAGCCAATGCAGCCGGTCCCGCCACAGGTTAATGCCATACGCCTGCAAAAAGGCCGCCCGGATCAGGGCGGCGTCCTGTTTGAAGTCGGTCAGCTTTTGGCCGTCCGCGCTGCGCCTGGTTTCCGGAAACAGGATGGGCCGCAGGGCGTCCAGCACGGGCGCGGCGTTGCGGGGCGGCCTGCGCATCAGGCATTTTAGCGCCAGATAGGCCCGGGAGCCGCCCAGCAGATCGGTGCGGGCCAGCACATCCATCATCTTCAGCACGTTCCTGAAATCCAGATCCACCCGGTAGCGTCTGCCGTCCACCGTTACGCTGCGGGGCAGCCGGTCCTGCAGCCTCATACCCGCATTTTGCGCTGGGCGTTTTCAATCAGCTTGGCCAGCCGCTTGGTAAAATACTGGCCGCAGATCAAAAACACGCAGCCGGGGTCGTCCTGGTAAAAATCCAGCAGCGCTTCAGCCTGATCCTGGCCGAAGATCACCGCCGCAAAATAAAGGGCCGCGTCTTTCTGCTCGGCCTCGGTGCTGTCTGCGTTCAGTTCGCGCATGCGCTTCTGGGCCTGGGTGATCCCGGCCACCAGGCGGTTTACATCGCTGTTCACGCGCAGCGTGATCATGCTGTCGCCCTCCCGGATGGGTACGCTGTCGTATACCCGGTTCAGGCTCAGGGTTTGGGATTTACGGCGGAACATGGTTTACCTCCCTACGAAAAGGCCGGGGAAGGTTGCCCCTCCCCGGCGCTGGTTTACGGCGTAACTGCCGTAACGGTGGGCTGCCCGTTGAAATACAAAGTGCAGCTGAAGTTATTCACATCCAGCGTGTTGCCGCCAAAGGAAACAACATCGCCGATGGTGCATTCGCAGGTGATCACCTGGCCCTCGGCGGTGATCTTTACGCTGGTGTTGCGATCGGTGCCCAGGCTGAACTGCTTGGAAGCGATGTAGTCCTGGGCGGCGTCGCCCACAACGCGGCGGCCCGTGATCTGGATGCTGGGGGCGCTGCCGGTGGTCTCGTTATGGGCGTAGCCGTTGCCGCAGAGGAAAAAATACTGCTGGTTCTGCTCGCCGCTGTTGAAGGTCATCCCTTCAATGCCCTTGCACAGGGTGGCATAGGTCCAGGTGCCGGCCGCGCCGCCGGTGCCGGGGGTAAACTCCGTGCCGATTTCGATTTGATTTGCCCATACAGGATTCATGGATCAATCTCCTTTCCAGTAAAATTTCACATACAGGCTCCCCGCCATGATCCAGCCCTCGTTCTCCTCGCGGCCGATGATCTGCGGCAGGGTGCCAACGGTTATATCGTAGATTTCCCAGCCGTTGCCGCTGGGGTATTGTTTGGCCCGGGTCAGGGCGCTGAAGATTGTATTCAGGGCCAGGCTCAGCGTTTCCAAATCTGAATGCTTGCCGTTCAGCGTCACATCCAGGGGGATCAGGCTGTTTTTGTCCATAAATACGGCATCCGCGCCGGTGGGGCCGATTTCGCATACGATGCTGTTTCCCGCGCCCAGCGCGCCCCGGGTTACGGGGGCAAAGGGCTGCGTATCGTTCATCAGATCAATCACGGCCAGCATCACGCCGTCTATCACGGTGCTTGTCATAGGTTCATCTCCATCAGGCGCTGCGCCTGGCGCTCCCATTTGCGCATCAGCTTGCTTTTTGCGTAATGGGCCCATTTCCAGCGCGCGCCGGGGTTGGTATCGGTGTAGGCCGTGCGGATCTCCCAATACTGCCGGCGGGCGTAGGGCGTCTGCCAAACCAGCTTCCCCGCTTTTAAGTCGGAATGGATCTGGGATGAGGCAATCAGCGCCCCGGTATCCTCCTTGCAATACTGGTTGCAGTCGTTCAGGATTTCCTCGGAAAGGATGGACAGCGATTTTTCAAACGCACCCATCACTTTGGCCTCCACGGCCCGCTGATTGATATTGATTTTTACAGCCATTACTTTAGGCCCACTTCATAATGGTGCAGATGATCCGTGCCGTCCCACAAGGCGTCCACCGTAAGCACCGTGTATTCCACCCCGCGCACGATGACCCGCATATCGCCGCCATTTGCCTGGGCGCGCAGGAACAGCGCCTCCCAATCCAGGGCGGGGGTGCTGTGCCGCACATCCACAAACAAAAGGCTTTTGAGCTGCTGATCGGTATTATCGGTGCTCTTGCGCACCTCGCTGGTGGGCTGCAGGTGCACATGCTGCACGGTGTATGTTTCGTAGGTCTGCTGTTGGTATACGTTGATGCCGGTGCAAACCTTCACCTCCGCCGTGCTGCGCAGGATTTTTTCCGGGATGGGTTTCCACATTACGGCCACCACCCCACAAACGGCATATCGGGCGCGGTGGCCACCTGCGGCCCCATCAGGCCGGATTGCTCCAGGTACATCAGCACCATGGGGCTCAGGTGATCCGCCATGCCCCCCTTGCGCGTCAGATCGCTGCCGCTTTTGCCGGACAGGCTCACCTTTCCCACCGTGAAGCCCGTATCACTGCCGCCGGCCACGCTGTCCAGGCCGTTTACCGCAAAATAGTCCACCTGTGCGCAGATGGCCTTTTTATAGAGCGTCAGCTGATACGGAGCAAAGGTGGCCGGGTCTTGCCACCGCACCATCGCGCCGATCACATCCTCAGCGCGGGCGCACAGCGCCGGGAAGGAGACTTCATCGGCCTCCGTTCCCATGTAGACGGTAAAATAATAGGCATAGTCTACAATCGCGCTCATGCTGTTACCCCTTAGGCCGCGGCGTTCACGATGATACCGCCCGTGCGCTGCGCCAGCACGAAAGCGCCGTAGTAGTAGCGCTCATAGTACAGGTACTTGCCCTTGCTCTGGGCGGTGGGAGCGCTCATCATGGCGGTTTCGTATTTCACAGGAGCAGCCACAG
>Ga0326511_10003958_pt1 | contig 11864 bp, 7 predicted proteins | sample 0_2496_0518_D_FD_203701 | JGI IMG/M metagenome (GOLD analysis project Ga0326511, IMG submission 203701) | Bovine rumen microbial communities from UC Davis, California, United States - 0_2496_0518 | ecosystem: Host-associated > Mammals > Digestive system > Stomach > Rumen | place: USA: California...
GACGCAAGCTCCGTTTTATGACGGATGGGTGGCAGTGTATCTGACTATCCATCTGCCTGAGCAGTATAACATCTGTGTGGTGGAGGATGAGTATGTGGATGGGATGCTGTTTGGGGAGGAGGAGGACTGAAGCCGAAAGCGGAACTTTCGGGTACGGAGAAAGCAAGGGCTGAAAGCTAAACCGAAAGCGGAACTTTCTTTTTACCCGAAAGCGGAACTTTCGGGAACGGTGGCAGGAACTTTCGGGAACGGTGGCAGGAACTTTCGGGAACGGTGGTGCAGAAATTGACGGAAAGATTTTGAGGGGAACGATGAAAGTCGTATCTTTGCCATGATTTAAAGATGGAGTTTCAATTTTTTGCGTGAATTGAGACTCAAAAATTCAAGGTTTTCACGAGAGCGTGGAAACCTTGTTTCTTTGATGGCTGAAAGCAGAGCTTTCAGGTACGGAGAAACTAAGGACCGAAAGCAGAGCTTTTAGAGGGAGGAAGGAAGGCGAAAGCGGAACTTTCGCATACGGAGAAAGACAGGGATGACTAAGAAATTTGTCCTTATGATTTTGGTTGTCTATCACTAACTTTGCGAGAAAAGGAATTACGATGGCAAAGCAAGTGATAGATGAATTTGCGTTGATGAACAAGAAGGTTCAGCAACGCATTCATTATTTCGCCCTTGAAACGACGGAGCAGATTCTTCAGAACATGCAGGACTTAGAGATTAGTCCCTACGGCAAGAAGTTTTCGGGTGACTTGGAGCGCAGCATCCATGCCGACATCCACAACAATGCCAATGGTGACGAAGCCCTGATTCAGTTTTATTACATGAACTATGCTCAGTATGTGGAGATGGCTGTTGGCAAGGGCATGAAATACATGACTATTCCCCAGCTGACGACGGGTAAGCCGCTCAGACCTATCCCTCGTCCTGACGGCAAGCCTCGTATGGCGAAACCGTTTATGATGAGTGAGATTCGTCTTCACGCCAGGATGCTGATGGATAGGCTTGCACGGCAGTACGCTTATACGGGTAGTGTTGTCATCATGCAGAGTGTGGCGAATGCCACCACACAAGGACAGTTCCTCCGTAGCAATGGCTACAAGCGTCAGACGACGAAGGACTGGACGTGAGAAGGGAAAAGTGAGAAGTGAAAAGTGCAAAGTGAAAATAACAATATAGAGCCATGCCAGGAATATCAAGTTATGTGAGTAATGTGCAGGTGCATGTTACGACGAAGGAATCTAACAAGCAGATTAAGCTGTTGACCGATACCGCTCATAAGTTGGAGGAAGAACTGAAGAGTCTCCAAGCGCAGTACGAGTCCCTTAGCGAAGCAGAGAAGGCAGGAACTAAGGGAAAGGACTTGCAGGTGCAGATGAAACAAACGGAAGAACAGCTCAAGACGCAGAACCGCCTTATCAAGCAGAGCCGTGAGAATCTGAACCGTCTACAGGAGAGTCTGACGAATATGACGGGCATGTCGGTGCGCGACCTGACCACGGCATTAAGTCAGGCGAGGAACGAAATGCGCAAATTTGGCAAGAGTACGATGACCGACGAGGATATGGAGTCTTTCCGTCGGTTAGCCAACCATATTTCTCAGTTAGAGGTGCGCATTAAGGAATTGAAGGCTGGATTTGCCGATGCTTGGAAGCAGAGCAGCAACTATACGAAGGGTAGCCTTGATGAAAACGAGCGTCTGAAGCGTGTCTTGACCGAGCAGCGCGACGTCTTGTCGAAGAACAGCAAAGAGTGGACGAAGATTACCCAACGCATCAACGCCATCACCTTTGAGAATTTCAAGAAGGCAGGTGGTGACACCCTCTTGAAGGACCTGAGTGCCGCCACCGACAAGCAGCTGTCGGATATGCAGCGTTTCTTGCAGGGGATGGTGGATGCCGGCAATCTGGAAACCAAGGTACTTGAAAAGGTCAAAGCCAGTTTGCAAAGTGTGAATTACACCATTCAGCAGCGTGCGCAGACCTCGCTGAGCGAGCGAGCTGGTGGTATCATGCAGAGCTATGAGCAAGCTACCGCCGCACGCCAGGCATTGAGTGCCGCAGGTGCTCCTCCAACCACAGGTTTGAACAGTACCCAGTTGCAGGAGAGCATCAAACTCTTGCAGCAGTACAGGGAGAGTCTGGCAACGACAGACGCCAGTAGCCTGATGCGTGTGGACGAGACCATCCGCAAGATGACCGCCGACTTGCAGCAAGCCAACGAGCGCATTTTGGAAGCCAAGGGGCATATTAGCAGTATTGCCGAGGGTGGTTCGGGTTTTGCCAACAGTGTGAAGGACATTGAGCGGTTGAAGTCGGGCTTGACCGAATACCGCAAGACCATCGATGCCACCACGGATGAGGGCGTGAAGGAGATCGCCCGTGTGGAAGAAGAGTTCCAACGTCTGACGGTGATGGAAAAGACCGCTTCGCTGACTGCCGAGCATTACCGTGAGATTGTCGGCGACCCAAGGAGTTGGCGCAGTGTGAAGGAGTTGGAGCAAGCCTACGAGCGTCTGAGTTTCGAGGTGCAGAAGTCGGGTGTTTCCGCCGAGGAATTCGCCCGTAAGTCTGAGGTGATGCAGCTCATCAAGACTCGCTTGAACGAGTTGAAGAGTGGTTTTCAGTCTGTCTGGCAAACCAGTGAAAATGCCGCCGACAATAGTGTCGCCACGAATTTGCGAGTGATTGAGGTGCTGAAGCAGGAACAGCAAACCCTTGCCAAGACCCAATCGCAATGGGCGATATATGAGAAGCGCATCAACAGCGTCAAGTTCAGTAACTGGATGAAGACAGGTGGCGGAAATGTCCTTGCAGACATCGGCAATGCCACCGACAAGCAGTTGTCGGACGCGCAGCGGTTCTTGCAGGGCATGGTGGATGCCGGAAACATGGAAGAGCGGGTGCTTGAGCGGGTGAAGAACCAGTTGGAAGCCATCAACGACACCATCCAGCATCGTGCGCAGACCTCGTTGGAAGACAAAGCCCAGCAAGCGATGAACTATACATCGGGGTCGCAGAGTACCGCCAAGATTCAGGAGAATATCAAGCTCTTGCAGCAGTACAGGGAGAACTTGGAGACCACCAATGAGGGAGGTTTGTCACGAGTGGATGAGACCATCCGCAAGATGACCGCCGACTTGCAGCAAGCCAATGACCGTGTGCTGGAAGCCAAGAAATACTTGGAGAATGTGAACAGCGGCAACGGTTTCAAGGGTACGTTGACCGACCTCGACCGCTTACGCAATGGACTCCGTGCCTATAAGAGTACGCTTGACGTGACGAGCAAGGACGGACAAGAAAAAATCATTGCCGTTGAGCGCGAGTTGCAGCGTCTCGACATGTTGCAGGAGACCGCCACCTTGACTGCCGAGCGATTCGATGAAATTCTTAAAAACCCAAAGGGTGTGAAGAATATCGACGAATTGAGGATGGCGTATAAGCGTCTGAAATTCGAAATCAACAATACAGAACTGACGCAGGACGAGTATATAGCGAAGGCGGCGCAGATGAAAGCCATTGACAAGCAGATGAAGGCGTTGACCGAGACATGGACACACCATCAAAGCGGTATTCGTGGCGCCATCAACCGACTCAAAAGCTATATCGCCGTCTATCTGGGCTTCAATGCCATCATGAACGAGGTACGCAAGCAGTTCAAGCATATCATGGAACTCAGCGACCAGATGACGAATGTGCAGAAGGTAACGAACATGACGACTGAGGAGGTGCGCCGCTTGTCGAAGAGCTTGCAGGACCTCGACACCCGCACCACCACCCACGACCTGATGGAGTTTGCCACGCAAGCAGGTAAGTTAGGTATCTATACCGAGCATGGGCTTGAAGGCATGAAGGGTTTCGTGGAGATGGGTGAACGTATCAATGCCACCCTTGGTGAAGATATTGGTGGAGCGGAAGCCATTGCAGGACTGGCAAAGGTGAATGACGTGCTGGGTGAGACGAAGAAACATGGTGACGATGTTGGTGAAGCCTTGGATGCCGCAGGTAGTTCCATTCTGAACCTCGGTAACAATACCGCCGCCAGCTATCAGGGTATCATGGAGTACGTGAGAAGACTTGGCGCAGTGGGTGCTACAGCCAAGATGACCATGCCCCAACTGATTGCCTTGGGAGGTCGTCTTGATGCCGTCGGTATCAGTGCAGAGCAGGGCAGTACCGCCTTGATACACTTGATTCGTGGCGTGATGAACCACACCTTCGAGATGGCGAAAGCCGCAGAGCTGGCTCCTACCTATCTGCAAAGTCTGATTGACGAGGGCAAGAGCTATGAAGCCTTGGTTGCCGTGTTGGAAAAGATTGAGGATGCCGAAGACAGGGCAGGTAAGGTGCAGGAGGTGATGAATGCCGTGGGTACGGGACGCATGAAGCAGAGTGCAGGACTCGCCATGACCCTCAGTTCCCTGGCAACGAACACCGCCGCCTTGGGCGATGCCTTGCAGTACGCCAATGAAGGCTACGAGAGTGCCACCGTCGGTATGGGCAATGTGAGTGTGATGTCGCGTGAGTTCACGAAGGTGCAGGATAATGCCGCAGGTAGTCTTGCCCGACTGAGAAATGCCTTCAATGAGCTATTCACCAACAGTATTGTCTATGACTTCTTCAATGGCATCATCAAGGGCTTGGGTAATTTCCTTTCGTGGATGCAGAAAGGTTCTCAGAGTATCGTCTCGTGGCAATCCACCATCAAGGCGCTTATTCTTACGTTGATTTCCCTCCGTCTGCATATTGGTACCAAGCTCCGTGAAGCCATCGAACATGGCAGCAAAGCCCTCAAGCAGTTCTGGCAGCGGTTAGTGACCGCACAGGGAGCCGTTCAGACTTTCAAGGTCGCAGTGGAAGGACTCAAGACAGCACTCAAAACCTTCATCGTCTTTGCCGTGATTGACGGTATTATGAAGCTCATACAATACATCCGCAAGGGAGTGGAAGCCACAAAGGAGTTTAACGAAGCCATCGCTGCCGCCGCCAAGGAGGAGGACGAGATGATAGCGAAGAGTCGTCAACTCTCGGATCGTATTTCCCAGCTCACCAAGAACAATGAGCAGAATGTAGATAGCCATCGAGAGTTGAAGAAGACGATTAACGACTTAAATGGCGTGATGCAGAGCTACCTCGGTTTCCAACTTAGCGAGACGAACCTATTAAAGAACCAGACGCAAGCCCGTGACCTCCTAAACAGCAAGATTCGTGAAACTATCGTGCTGAAGAAGCAGGAAGCCGCTGAAAAGTTGCTGGAAGAGAAGTATGGAACGACTCGTGAAAACCGTTGGACGGGCGTGCGTGACAAGTTGACCGAGGAAGTAGGCGACCGCAATACGAGTGTCATTGAGAGTGCGCTTCGTAGGACGATGCAGCGACTGGTGGATGCCCTTCCGAAATCGGAGTTGAAAAACAGCCAGGACAACTGGGGCGTTCAGAACATGCGTCAAGGTAACATGATGGAATATCTCATTACGCAGAGTGGCTTGAAGCTGAACAAGACTGCCAAGGATGCCATCTATGATAATTTCGACGACATCAAGAAGTTGTGGAACGACCTTGTGAAGGAGCGTGGTGAGCGTGTGCGACTTGCAGAGAGTACAGGTGCTCAGATGGACGAAGCCGTCACCCGTAGCTACCAAGACACCTTGAAGATGCTGAATAGCACCCTCAAGGAGATTCAGAGTTTGCAGAAGCAGTTCAATGGCAGTACCGACAAGAAAGAACGTCAGCAGTTAGCTCAGCGTCTCGTTGAACTCTCAACCGACTATCAGAACCTTGCTCATCAGGCAGGTCCACGTATGAGCGGTCAGGTGCTTCAGCGCGTAGAGAACAACAATCGCTATCTGCAAGGACAGGTACGTAATCAGTGGGAGGACATTGCCCATCCGAATGTATGGGGAAAGAATGGTACCACCCTTGACAAAATGGATACCGAGACCTTGAAGAACTATGCTGATTATCTGGACAGCGTGGTTGAGAACGGCTTGAAAGTGGGGCAGCAATTCAGCAAGATTTATGCCGACCTCGTGAAGAAGGGTGTGCTTGATGACAGCATGAGCATGGAGGATGCTCAGAGAAGTGTGAAGGAAGAGTATGACAAGGTGAAGGCAGAACTTGACCGTCGGCACGACACCATTCAAGGCAACTATAAGAGTGACAAGAATAGCGATCGTGACAAGGACAAATGGAAGCGTGAGGCAAAAGACGAGCGTGATGCCACTCTCGCGCAGTTGGATGCCTACTACCAGGAGCGTGAAGCCCTTATCAAGCAGCGGTTAGCTGAGGAATCCATTACCGAGGAGGAAGCCGAGCGCAGGAATAACGAGAATGAGCTTGTCTGGTTGGCTGACAGGATGAAGTTGCGCAAGCAGTGGACGAAGCAGCTCAATGCCACGGAGAGCAAGCAGTTTGTGGAGCATTGGAACAATGAACTGAAGTTGAGGAAGGCGAATTGGAGCCTGATTCAGAAGTTCATGTATGATGTGCGCAGTGAGTATGACGGAGCCACCCGTAAGATGCAGGAGGATGCTACCAAGATACAGGAGATTATCCACAAGCACAAGGATGCCATCGAGAAGATACTTCTTGAGGGTGACTTCACCGGCAAGGTGCGTGAAGAGTTTCGTCGGTCGATGGACACCATCGGTTTTATCTTCGGTATCAACGAAGAAGCCGAGGAGCGCACGAAGGCATTAGCAGAGAAGCGTCTGGCACAGTTGCAAGCATGGGCGAGGGATGCCTATTCCCTGACCATCGAGCAGCTGAAAGAAGCCATGCGCAAGGAGGATAATATCTACCACGTGTGGTTTGAGGGTTTAGGTGACAATGCCGATGCCGAGTTGACCGCCTTTCTTCAGAAGCTCCAGCAGTATTCCGACGACATCATCGATGCCGAGCGCAAGGCAGCCAAGGAGTACACCCGTGTGGCTGACAAGATTTGGACAGGTCGCAGGGAAGAGGGACTTGGTGGTAGGACTCAGAGCGAGTTAGCCGAAGACCGAGAGCGCAGGAGTCAGTCGGGGCAGACCGCCGCCAGTTATGCCAGCAGTTGGGGCTTTGGTGGTGAGTTGGTTTCCGCCAATGCTGAGATAGACGTGATTTATGCTCAGATGGAAGCCAAGAAAGCCTATATCGCCCTCTTGCAGCAGGAGACAGACAAGCACATTGAGAACATGAAGGCTCAGGAAGCCGAGACTACAGCTCGGCTTGCCGCCAAGGAGTTGGACTATGCCCGTCGCAGCAGTTCTATGTCCGACGAAGAGCGCAAGGCAGCGGAAAGTGAGATTCAGTCGTTAGAAGCACGTCGCGCCAGCTTGCAGATGTCGGTGAGGGAGTTGCAGGAGGAGCAGAATATCGCTCTGAGTGACAGCTACACTGCCATGACCGATTTGCAAGAGAAGTATATGCAGAAGATGGTGGAGCGTGCAGCACGAGATTTCGACACCTTACAGGAATACAGCAATGAGATGAGCAGTTTTGCCCAGAGTTTCGGCGAGGGTGTATTTGGTAGCAAGGAAGACCGCCAGAATGCCGCCAAGCAGTTGTTGACCGACGTGTTGACGACGACCAAGAACTTGGTTCAGCAGTATCTGATACAAGTCAGCACCAAGCGCACGGTTGACCAGATGGAGGTGCAACTTGAAGCGCAGAAGCAAGCGCAAATCCAAGCCCTTCGTCAGCAGAGCTTAGCGGACTATGGTGCTAAGAAGATTGCCGAGTTGGGAGTGGAGGGTAGTACGAGCGTGGCTGAGATTGCCGTTGGCAGTGCCAAAGGTACGGCAAAGGAAGTTGGCAAGAAAGGTTGGTTAGGACTTGCCATCGGTGCTGCCATCAGTCTTGCCTTGAGTTCGCTGTTAGGACTCGCTTTAGGTGCTATCAATAAAAGCAAGAGCGAGGTAGCCGCTGCCACTGGAGCCAGTTCAGGTCAGTTGAAAGCAGGATTCCTCACTTATGCCGAAGGTCGCTATCCTGTGTTGGGTGCAGACGGTGAGACTTACCAGGCGAAGCGCGAGGACAAGCTACAGACGAAGATTTACCGAGGCGGTGCGCATTATGGTATCTTCTCAGAGAAGATGCCTGAAGCCGTGATTGATGGACCAACGACACAGAAGCTGGTTCTGAACTACCCTGAAATCTGGGACAACATTCAAGTGCTCAGTAAGACGGGTGTCATTCCTAACTATCCGAAGCGGAGGAAGCAGAGAGGTGTTGCCACTTATGCGGATGGCAATCTTGACGAGATTGGCACAACGACCGATGCGGGTGCAGCGGTGGATGATGGCAGTGATAGCATGGAAGGTATGCAGTCTTTGATTGCCGCGAATACCGCGATGCTCAAAGCCCTTCATGCACAGTTGGAAGCTGGCATTGATGCCCACGTGGACATGTATGGCGACAATGGCATTCGCAAGCGGCTGCAAAGGGCAGACAAGTTTATGAATCGCAGGAAGATGTGATGCGTGACAGGAGACAAAGAAACTCTCCAGCTTCAATTGACATACTCTCACGCCTGTAGGCGCGAGATTCTTGAATGCAGACGTGACCGCGAAGAAGCGCCGACGGCGTTCTTTGACTTACTGACACTCTTCAATTCGACAATGCCCTGCCGAAGTATATTGTTAGCTGCAATTGACATACTCTCACCCCTGAAGGAATGAGATTCTTGGATGCAGACGTGACCGCGAAGAAGCGCCGACGGCGTTCTTTGACTTACTGACACTCTCCAATTCGACAATGCCCTGCCGAAGTATATTACCGGCTGCAAGCAAGTCCCGTTTGTGGACTGTGCCGCACTCAGGACATATCCATGTGCGCTCATGGAGTTGCAGGCCATGATTCACGTAGCCGCATGTACACGTCTTTGATGACGGGTAGTAGCGGTCTATCTTGTGGACGGTGACACCATACTTGGTGGCCACGTACTGGAGTTTCAGCACAAACTCCCCGTGTGCCAGGTCAGCCATCTTCCTGCCCCAGAGGGCAGACATGCCAGTGAGTTGCAGGTCTTCAATGAAGATTCTATCGTACTGCTGACACAGCTGATGGGCGAGCTGCCACTGGAAGGCATTGCGTCGGTTGACCACCTTCTCATGGTGTCTGTCAAGAACCAGACGCTTCCGTTCCCTGTTATGGGAGCCAGGCAAACACTTCGAGAGATTCCGCGACTTACGTTGCAACTGGCGCAGTCCGCTCTTTAGGAACTGCGGATTGTCAACAGTTGTGCCGTCGCTCAGCGTCATATACTTCTTCAGTCCGAAATCAATGCCGACGGATGCACCATTGTGTGTCTTTCCGATGGACTGAGGGGACTTGTCGAGTACCATGACGATGAAGAACTCTCCGAGGTGGTTCCGCTTGACGGTGAGGGTCTTGACCTTTCCGTTATACGGACGGCTCAACGAGAACTTGAAGCGTTTCTTGATGCTGTTCACGGTTAGGACGTTCCCATTCAGGGAATAGCCTCCTGAACCTTTGAACACGATGGATGTGAAATCTTTCGCCTTGCGGAACTTCGGCGGGCGTTTGGCCAAATGCTTGAAGAAACGCTGGTAGGCCGTATCAAGCCGCTGCAATATCTCCTGCCGTGTCTGGCTGTGGAGTATATTACGTTTGATTCGCTTACTGAAATGCTTCTGCATCCTGTTTGTACCGATGTACTTACCATACATACGGTAGTACCGTTTTTCCAAGGCAAGCGCATGATTCCAGACAAAACAAGCCTCGCGGAGCAACTTATCCAGATGCTTCGATTTTTGTGTCTTGTAGAGTTTGTATTTGTATGAAATCATAATTGTTTTTTTGCTTGCAAATAACGGGATTAAACAAGGGTGGCGAGGGCTTGGGCATAGTCGGAGGAAGTGATGTAGCCACGGGTGTTGACGGGGATGGTGGCAGTTCGGTTGTCGAGTCGCAGCTTTACGTTGGATGCGTTCTGCTGCATTTCGAGCAGGTGTCCCTCCCACTCCACTTCAAACTTGAAGAAGAGCGTGAGGAGGATGGGCAGCGTAAAGAAGTTTCTGCACTTCTCTGACAGTTCCTCGCTGATGGAGGTGCAAGTCCACTCGATGTCGGAGTCTGGACCTTGCAGTTTACGGATATCATTCAGGGTAAGCATGGGGTTGATGGGGTTAATGGGTTAGTTTGGAGACTTGCTTGCGGAGTTCTCGAAGATCGTCCTCGTTGATGCTGTTCGACTGGAGCAGGGCTTGCTCTTCGGTTGTGAAGCCGTTACGTCTCTTCAAGAGGATGTCGATGATGGCTGAGACGAGGGAGCCGATGATAAGTAGTAGAATCATGGGGAAAATGGGGGTGATGGGGTTAATGAATGGGAATCCCGAAAGCAGAACTTTCGGGAACGGTGGTTCAGTTAATTCCAAGAGTTTTCTTCGAGTCGTTCATTATCGAGATGCTTTGTCTCGTAATCCTGATACTGGATGTCGCCGTCTTCGAGTTCCAGTTGTCGGAGTTCGCTGATGGCGATGTCTCGGAGTGTGGTTTGGACGAGCGTTTCGCCACGCTGCACGTAGATGACAGGCACAGGGCAGTCTTCCCATAAGATGCTTCGCAACGCCCACATCTTTGCCGAATCGGAGAAGTCGCGTCGAAGCTTTGTGAATTCCACTTCTGGCATCATCTGTGCGAGTTCGCGTCGGACGGTGTCGATGTGCTTGTAATCGCTGTAGATGACTTGTGCCTGTACCTGGCCGCCTTCTTCCTTCACTTCCATGCCTCGAAGATGGAAGCTGAAATACTCCTTCAGCATCTTGGCATAGTCACGCTGCTGACTTGTAAGGGCTTTGATTCTTTTACTCATACGATAGAAATTTTGACATTAAAAAAGGCGGCAACGAGCTGTCAGGTTTTCTATCGCTGGAACCTTCGGGGCGTTACCGCTACCCGACTCGTTGCCGCCTATAGGATAGGCTTATATCTACTATGTGGATGGATACAAAAATAGCCGCTGTTGGGCGGCATCCATTTCGTACCGCGATAGAAATTTTGACGTTGCAAATGTATGGCTTTCGGTTTGAACCGCCAAATTATTTTCTGATTATTTTGGGAAATATGTTGTAGAACATAATTTTCGAAAGAAAAAGTGGCGACCCTCACGGGCAGCCACTCCAAAAAAATTTTCAAACTTTTAAATACATCATGTGCGCAACTAAAAAATGTGCAACAACATGAAACACGTCACCCAAGATGGGTGAAGGAGTGGGTAGAGGACTGTCGAGCATCCCCTACCCGATGTGGCTCACCATCCGTCGGAACGTGGTGAGCGCGAGGGTTAATCTTTCAGTTCGTAGTTGATGGTGGATGCTGCAATGTTCTCCAAAGCGGAGAGAGAGGACTTGAGTTTTTCGATCGCGGCAGTCAGTTCCTGCTTTGCTTTGTCCTCGTAAGACTCATAACCCGTTTTGCATCGGAGCCCAATATACAGGTAAGCATCCCACAAAGCATTGCGAGCATCTTCCACAACTCTCCTATTACTGTTGCACACATCGCCCCATCGTTCAGGAGATACTTCAGTTTCGTTCTGAATCACCTCTGGAATGATGATGTAGTTGGGTTCGCCCTCATTTTCCTTTTCCTTGATGATGCGCTGTGCCTCGTCTGGGTCGGTTGTGGATTGGACGATATGCGGTGTTGCAATAAAGTTTCCGTTGGGGGAGGTGTCAATTCTGTAGATGTTGTACTTCTTCATGATTAGAATGTATAGGTGATTTTTCCTGCACCGATTTGGAGTTGTTTACCTGCCTTGTATTTCTTCACGACGGACACTATCTCAGATACGAGAGAGAAAGCTCCGAAAGCGTAGCCTACAACTTTCAGTGCATCCTCTTTCTTGTCGAAGCCTACAACTAAGGT
>Ga0326511_10003959_pt1 | contig 11864 bp, 19 predicted proteins | sample 0_2496_0518_D_FD_203701 | JGI IMG/M metagenome (GOLD analysis project Ga0326511, IMG submission 203701) | Bovine rumen microbial communities from UC Davis, California, United States - 0_2496_0518 | ecosystem: Host-associated > Mammals > Digestive system > Stomach > Rumen | place: USA...
TCTGTAATACTTCAAGAGTGTTTCCTCTACATTCTCAGGCATTTCAAAAACTATATTCTCAATAAAAAAGCCGTCCAAAATGACTTCTCTTTTCTCGAAGTTCACTCTGCACGGCTGACCATTTTCAATTTTCTGAATGATTTTTTGTATTGTCATAGTATTTCCTTAATCTGGATAATAGCCGCAAATCCATATTCCCTTCTTCTTCAACAACATTGCCCTCACATATTTGTGTGTCGGGTATTGCTCCTTCATTTCGGCAACTTTCTGCTTGTCTACCTTGTTTTTGCAATCTTCTTCTGTGAAATCATCTAAAAAAATATCCATAATTTACTCCTTGCTTAATTTATAAGCTTTTTACCAGTGCGTTAAACATATCACGATTTCCAAGTGCTTTCTTTGCACAGAAAAGCGTAATAAACCCGGGAATTTCTTTCTCGGTTTTCCTGCGGTTTGAAGTGACATTCTGCCCGGTGCCACGAGTGATGACACCGTCTTTTTTTGTCAATTCAACTCCAAGCCCGCCGAGCTTCCAGTGTCTGGTCTGAACTGCCCTAAGACAGTCCATGACATAAGCGTTAAGTGTTTTAATGTCAGTTTCGTTGTTCATAAAGGCAAGTACGCCTTTAGCCCAGCAATACTGACCGTTGTAAAGGTAACGGTTCACAGAATGAACCGCACCCTTATAAGAGTTTGCCTTCTTACATCGTCTCAAGATTTCCTTCTGAAAAGTCTTGGTCCGTTTCGGAGAGAGACTGATCTCACTTCCACGGATCATAAAGCCGAGGAACTTGAAGAAGCGGTCTTTAGAAAGCACCTCAACCTTTTTAGGATTGAGAATCAGTTCTTTTTCGCTCAGCCTACGCTCCAGGATTTCCCGACCTTTTTCCCATTCGTTACCGATGATGAGAATGTCGTCAGAATACCTGACATAGTAAACATCAAGCCTGCTGATTTCCTCGTCCATGTCGTAAAGGACTGCATTTGCAAGGAACGAGGCAACTGCACAGCCCTGTTTAAGTGACTGATAGTGCTGGATTACCTTGCCTTCCGTATCGATACAGTAATCGCACTCATAATACCTACGGAGCAGACCTATAACTGCACTTTTTCCGCAAATATCCTCCACCTTGTCAAAAATATCTTCAATGAACCGTAAAGGTACACTGTCGAAATACTTTGACAGGTCCGCCTTGATACCGATTGTCTGCTGATTACAAGACTTAATTCTTGAAACCACTTCTTTGACAACTTTTCCACACGATAAACCAATTTGATAAGCCTTGCTCCGCTCAGAAATAAGGCTTCTGCAGAACTCGAAAAGCATATCGTTACAGATTGACAGCAGGATACGGTCTAAATCCTCATTGATGTAAACCGTCCTGAAAGTACCGTCATCCTTGGGTATCAACTGCTGATGCGGCGGTATGATTGAATACTCACCGTCACGGACAAGCTTATAGAGCTGTCCAAGAAAGGACGGACTGCAAAACTTTTCCAGTTCCTCGTGTGGCATGTCCTTATCTACTGCCGTCTGAATCGCCTTTTCCCAGCGTTCTCTCCTGAACATTTCCTCTAAAAGCTTATCCATAACTTACTCCTTAGAAAATTTCGTTTACGATTCCCGGTATACTATCGTGAAGCTGCAGGGCCAACTCGAGGTGCCGTTCTGTTATTACAGGACTTTCCTCGATATCGTTCATGTCAGCAATAGTCCTTGCCAACTTAAGGATATTTGTTGCAGCTCTTAGACTGAATGACAGTTCATTAAGTTTGCTCAAGACTGATTCGGGAACGGTTATAAAACGAGAGAATTCTTCAAGAGTAAGATTCTGGTTGAGTTTACCCTGTCTTTTAAGCTGTCGCTCCCAGGCCCTCTTTATGCCTGCGCGAAGGTTCTCAAGGGAATAATCTCCCCCTGTAACTTCGTCCCTTTCAGCGTTAAACCGAATAACAATACGGTCAAGAAGAGGATTGCAGAATTTTCTCCAATACATTTCAACCGCTTTTGCCGAGCAAAGACAAATCTTGTCTGGGCATCCGTAATTACCGCACGGACATGGATCTGTAGTTATGGCAAGCTGGAATTTAGCCGGGTAAACGGTGTTTCTACCGCCCCGGCTCAGGGTAATTGACCGGGATTCAAGCGGAACCCTTAATATCTGCAGACAAGAAGAGCGGAATTCAGCTACATTATCAAGGAATAACACGCCGTTGTGAGCAAGCTCAATTTCTCCCGGACGGCAGGAGGTTCCACCACCAAACAGACCCTCAATACTTATGGTCTGATGTGGCATACGGAACGGCCTTTCAGTCTTAAAGCCTTCACCAGGTCTTGACAATCCCGCGAGTGAGTAAATCCTCGTTGTAGTCTGTTGCTCTTCGGGAAGAAGTTTCGGCATAAGCTCGGGCATGTGCTGGAAAACTATTGTTTTTCCACAACCAGGCCCACCCCAGGCGAGTATGTGATGACCGCCCGCAACGGCAGTCGCCATGGCGGATTTCAATCCGTTATGCCCTTCGATTGAGTCAAGGGTTTCTTCGTAGTCGAGTTCATTGAATTCGACTTTCATTTCTGTTGACTTCTTTGCCACTGATTCTTCAAACTCTGTTCCAAGCGATTCTGCTTCGTCAAACCTTACGAGAGCGTCATAGGCTTCACGAAGGTCTTCGACATAGGTTACATGAATTCCTTCAGGGATTGCTGTCTCACTTCCTTTTGGGATAATGGCGTATCTGATTCCTGAAGAAAGTGCAGTACTTAGTGCCGCATAAATCCCCCGAACGGGGCGGACATTTCCGCCTAATCCAAGTTCGCCTATGACCAGAACCTTTGCATCCTGACTTCGTGGATAATCGTCTTTCTGAGCAAGGACGGCAAGGGCCAAAGACAAGTCAAAGGACGCTCCCTCTTTCCTTACATCAGCAGGACAAAGGGAAATTAAAACCCTTTCTGAAGGAAATTCAAAGCCTGAATTCTTTATGGCAGCCTTCATCCGCTCCCTGGATTCCTTTACGGCTCCATCTGCAAGACCCACAATGTCAACTGAGGGGATTCCCCGTCTCAAGTCAACTTCAACTTCTACAACTGAACCTTCAAAACCAAACAATGAATAACTATAAATCATAAAAATACTCCCTTAAAAACACTCTTTACAAATCAAGTTCAAATGCCCATTCTTCAAGAAGGGCAGTGTCATCAGCGTCAAGACATTCGCCAATTTCAGCGTCAAGCCGAGTGGCAATTTCTGCCTTTTCTTTTTCGTCTGTCTTTTCTGTTACTTCGTCCATTGATCCCCCCTTGCAAATTACAGATAATCAACTTCAATTTCTGAATCAGAAACCATGTAATAACACTGACTGTCTTTATAGTCAGTGTTATTATAAAGCCATTCTTCAACGGCTTCATTATCTACTTCTTCTCCAAGTTCGGGAGAGTACATCTTAATACTTCCCGAACAATAATCCATAACGGCAATATAAATCTTCTTCATTTATTGTTTTTTCCTATCTGTAAATAATGAAAGTAAATGACAGGCCCGAAATCATCTATGGCCTGCATTACCCAACGATTAAATTCTGACAAGGACTCGAATGAGTCCTCTATTGAGGTTCCGTTCTGAAAATCAACTACGGCTCTCATTCTTTTTTTTCCCCTCTCCTATGAGGTCAAAACCGAGGAGTTTATTGACGGAATCCCTGTCCATCAGGAAAAACCGTCCTCTCCTGGTCAGTCCTTTTTTCTGCAAAAGGGATTTTCCGTAAAATCCGGAAGATGTTTTCCTTTTCCGGATTTCATAGACTCCCCGATAATTAACGAGATATTTTTTTGAAGATTCCAAGATTGCGGGAATTTCTTCTTCGTAAAATTGGACTCCTGCTACAGAAACTACCGTAAACATGCGATAAGCCTCCTGTCTTTAGATGAATCATCTGTGAGTTCGTTGTGCTCAAGCATGGAGTGATAGCTGTCACGTCCGATTATGACATGGTCAAGTAACTGAATACCCAGCAATTTACCGGCCTCCTGAATGGCCTTTGTAGACTCTATATCTGCCGAACTCGGCGTAACGTCCCCACTAGGGTGATTGTGGGCAACTATAAAAACCCTTGCCTGCTTCTTACAGAGATACCAGGCAATATTTCTGATATTAAACGAACAGGCATCGTCACTGCCAATGAATAACACTTTTTTTGAGATTATTTCACAAGCCTCGTTCAAGCAGATAACCATAAAATGTTCCTGTTTCTTTTTTGCTATCGGTATCAGCAAATCGATAGTGTCACTTGGCGAATTTATAGTTTTCTTTATAGTCTTCACTGTCGTAGACCTCCTGCAGTTTTTTTGCCATACGATACTGTCGTATGGCCACGTCCCGCCAATGTTTGCGGGATAGTTCAAAGTCGGGAGATGCGTAATTGTGAATATTACGCCTTGCACTGAAAGTCAGCTCCCCGATTAACCAAAGTAAGTTGTCACCTGTCATCTCTAGAGTAAATACTCTCATCTTTCTATCCTCCTATGACAAGGATAGAATGAGATTCAAAGCGTCCCGGTCAATAAAATCCAGAATGTCAGACGAAATTTCGTATTCATACATGATTTTCGCTCCTTTCCTTTCGTGACATTCCGATTAAAGCCTTAACAGCTTCTTTCTGATTTTGGAAAAATAGATGAGTAAGCGGGTTTCCGCCCTCTGAAAAAATGGTGAGACAGTTTCCCGTAACGGAATACACTGTCTTCCCAAGTGTAGTTCGATAGTTCATTTTTTAGTCCCTGCGGTTAATACCGCTTTTTAACTGAAGATAAAAAAAGGCGGTAAGCTTTCGGGCTTACCGCCTTTTACCCAATAGAAAAGGAAAAATTAATTGATACTGCCACGCTCGGCAAGTACACGCCCGTTACTGTCAAGTATTTGATAACCGACAATGAGCTTGGGGAAAAACATATCAAAGGTGAATTTAACTTTTTCAAGAGTTGTAAATTCTCCCTGTTTTTCTTGAGTTTTCCCGTTTTTTCCTTTTAGCCTTATTATGAAAAAAATCTTATACCTCCCATATGGTAAAATGCGAAAAACACGGATTGTTTCAAATCCGCGAAATTCAAAAGGTCTAAAAAGACCGTATATCACCCGAATGGAATTGAACCATTCTATGCGGTGACAGACTCACCGCATAAAACCTATAGGCAAAAAAAAATCAGTCGAGAATGTCAGATTCCAGCTGATCAATAGTTCTGTATCCTGTACGGACATAGAGAATGTCGTTCAATGATTCAATATTATATCCATTGATACAAGTTACCAGCTGAATTTCTTCCTGACTTGCGATTCCATAATCAATGAGTTTTTCGTATAGTTCCTGCATAAAAAACCTCCAGGAAAAAGGCGTGACGCGTTTTTAGTACGTCACGCCTTTGACTTTATTTTGCGAAAGCGTCGATTAAGATCTTGAGGGCTTCAAAGTCGATATTCTCGGCGTGCTTATTGATATAATCCTTTAAGAATTCGTTCGGATTGACTTCCGAAATTTCGGGTTTCTCGCCGTCTCCTGAAACTTCGGCTTTTTCAGCTTTTTTACATTCTTTGATTGCGGGATAATGTTTTTCAAATTCTGACACTGGAATTGTGCGGACAGTCGGGCCTTCATGCGTGTTAGGATCGTCAAAGTATCCGACTATAACAGAACTTTGAGAGTCCCTCAAAGTCTCAGAAGCGAGACGGCAAGCGGTTTTTATGTCCGAAACTGAAGGGTAAGAAGTTGAAGAAACGGTTTTTGTTTCTTCATTCCATTTACAGAATTTTTTATTAAAATTATCCATTCCAAGATTGATCCCTTTTTTGTTGAAATTCTCAATTATAAATTGAGAAATTGCCTGAACTTTTTTCGAATAGGTATGGCGTTTACCTGTAATAATATATGACATAGTGCTTTCCTTACGGGTTAGACCCGATTTAATAAAATTACTTTTCTATACAGAAAAGTTAATAGCGTGCTCACTGATTGAAAGTGAAAACGGAAAAAATTCCGTTTAGTACCGACTACTGCACACTAACAAAAATTGTTACAACTAAGATTAAAAAAACCGTTAACGAAAAGATCATTTTTCAGCCGTGCCGTATTTTTGCTAGAAATTCCATTCATGGATAAAATCCGTAAAACCACATACACAAGCTTTATGTCACAGTTAGCTTGCTACAAACACTACCTAGTCGAATGGATGAACCGCAAAGCCACTAGGCGGAAAAATGTCAAAAATCTGTTTAAGGTACGCAGTCAACACCCAAAAAAGTACTGACCGAACACCTAAGGGATCTATTGCTTCTTACATCCCCGTAAAAAAAGTTAAGAAAACGCTTCAGAAAAACTGAAAAATCTATTTTCTGTTAGAAGACAGAACACAGCCGTCAACATATACGGGGCGGTGTGTTGAAAGTCGTAATTGTTCCCATTCATTAGAACGGTCGATTTCATGAGCGGTTAACGCTCGTTTGAAATTTTCAATTGCAATGTCCAGTGCCGAAAAATTAGGATCTCTCATGTCTTTCATGTCTATACCTCTCTATTTTCCCACTCCTTTGGGGGTGGTGTCATCGGGTTTTTTCCGTTGACATGATTAATATAACATCCCCCCCACCTGACGGAAAGAGTCGCTGCAGGGCCGACTTATCTCACAAATTGTTTAACCGATTTTTTCGGACTCTTAAGGGCAAATCAAGGTCTTGGATTTTCTCCCCAATTGGAGTATTAGAGGAAGTGTCAGTTTTAGTGATGTATACGAGAGAGGGTTGTATGGAGAATGGGGAGGAATTGTTATACATAGGTATTAATTTTAGCAATAAGTTGCTATAATTATTGCAATAGATTGCTAAAATAAAGAGGTGATGTATTTATGATAAGTTATGAACCGTTGGCCAGGAAGTTAAAAGAGAAAGGGTGGGGTATCAGGGAGCTGATGGAAGCCATTGGGGTTAAGTCAGGGATGCTCAAGAAATATCTTAATGAGGGGAAGTATATCTCGCTTCAGACTGTTGAAAAGATATGTGCTGTCCTTGAATGCGGTCCTGATGATGTCTTCAGGTTTATCAAGGAGAGGAGGAATACCGGTAAGCCGCTGACACACTGCGAGGTAAAGTGGGAAATCGTAGAATTCCTCATGAAGGAAAAGATGATGTCTGGGGTAGAACTGAGTCAGCTTATGGGACTCTCTGACGGATGGTTCGGGGCTGCCAAGAGAATGAAGGGGATCCTGAAAAAGAGGGCAAGGATGATAGGACGTGCCCTGGGTGTAGCTCCTGAAGAATTCATGGGTCCTGAATACTAGCCCCCCCGGGTATTTTTTTTATCTGAAAAAGGGGAGTCCCGGCCCCTGATTTTTTTTAACGACGTTTTCCGGATTTCATAAACTTCCCGGATGAAAAAGAAAGACACCAAGAAAACGAAGAAAGAGAAAAAGGCAAGGAAGGTTTTGAGACCGTTCAGTATGCCGTGTTTTAGCTGTCCTGCAGTCCACGGCTGCCGTTTCTATGAGAACTCCTGCTGGGATGCATGGATTATCCAGACGGGTCTGTGCCCCCTCACCGCATATTAACGACGGCTCTGTCCGTCTGTACACTCTGAGGGAAAAAAACGACAACTTGGAGCTGGAAATGGATGTTGCTGGAACAACCGCACAGGTATTAAACGGAGATACAACAAACCTCCTTCTCGTAGGGCTGTTTGTAACAGCCCTTGTAGTCATATTTACGATTCTTGCGAAAAATCACCTGATTTCATTCAGGGGTAAGCATTTCAAGATCGGCTATGATGACAGGACGAGGGAAATCATCAGGAGACAGCTTGAATACGCCTCGAACGCGGTACAGAGATTTGAAGCACTGCTTCCGAGGACGGAACGCTATAACCAGTATCGGGCAAAGTATGTATCTGAAAAATGTTTCGATGAAATCGTCACATGGATTTCTGTCAATCACCTGTCTGACGATGATTTCTATGTACAGAACAAGCAGATGATTATCTGGAATATCATCCACGGGATTGAACAGAAAGACATTTATAAGACGGAAGAATTCCAGAAGACCGTAAATGAGGTTGTAAAGGATATCATCAGCAGGCTTATTCAGATCAGGGAATTTTACCTCTCACATTAAAAATAAGGAGATATATATATGAACATGAATCTTATGTACAGACGGCTCCGTAACCTGTGCGGACTTCTCGGCGGACTTCTGCCATGGATTGCAGTATTTTCAGTACTGCTCATAGATAACAGGCCTGCCCGTGCACTGTGGTCAATTTCTGCCACCTATTACCTGTCTCCGGCCCTTGTCGGAATCCTTACGGCAGCCTGCATCGTACTCATTACCTATGACGGTTACGGCATGCTTGACAATATCGTTACTACGGCATCCGGAATACTCGGATTCGGAATCGTCCTTTTTCCGTGCTCCGTTTCATGGCTGGATAAAACGGCTTCCGTAGGCTTCTTCCAGATTCCGATGAACATCTCTTCTAAAATCCACGGGGCATGTGCCGCAGCCTTCTTTATACTGCTGGCATTTAACTCTTTTTTCCTCTTTACGAAAAGCGGCATAGGAAAGATGACAGAGAAAAAGAAGCTCAGGAACCGGGTGTACAGGGTCTGCGGTGCAGGGATGTGTATATTCATGGTCTGGCAGGCCGTAACGGTGCTCATGCATATGCCGGGGTGGTGGACGATGTTCAATGAAATATTCCTCCTGACGTTCTTCAGTATATCATGGCTCGTCAAAGGCGGGGCCATCGTGGTCTTAAATGATTAGGTAGACAGAAGGTTCATTACAGGAAGCAGATATGTCAGTAACACTAAACGCACGCGAATACATCAAGAAACAGTTTGAACTCTATTACACGGATTTTCTGAGTAAAAAATACCAGACCATCGAAGTTCACGAATCGGACAAACAGGCAATCCAGGACCTTGTAGACACTCTTATCGGAGACGATGCAGGAAAATCCGCAAGGACAATCGCAAATGAAGAACTCACTGAAAGGCTTATCCCGGAAGGAGCAAAAGAATCACTCGATACCCTGAAGGAAATCGCCGAATGGATTCAGAAACATCCTGATGACGCGGCAGCCATGGCAAATTCCATCGCTGAAAACAGGACTTCCATTGAAGACATCCTGAGCATCATAGGAAATGCAGAAACAGAAGGTACCCTTGAATCCAGGCTGAAAGTACTCGAAGACACTTACCTGAAAAAAGATTCGGGTACAGCCACGGACCTTACGGTGGATGTAATTCACGCAGGAACTGTTGATTCTGGGGAATGGGCCGCCGGAAAAGTCACAACGCCAGAGCTGACAGCCGACAAAATATTTCTGGACGGAGAACAGCTGCTCCCGGAAACTGAAGACATAGATTTTGAAACGGAATGGAGCGTATAAAAAATGAGTACGAATAAATTTGTAAATAAAGAATACCTTCTCAAACAACTGAAACTGTATAAAGAAAAAATCCTGGATATGGAACTTATCCTGCGTTCTGAAATGGGCGTTCCGGGCGGTGTTGCAACCCTTGATGCAAACGGACGGCTCCCCGTAGAGCAGCTGCCTACAAAACTTGCCGTATGTAAAGGAGTCTGGGACTGCAGTTCAGGAAATTTTCCTTCAACCGTCGGAATGGAGCCGGGATATTATTACCGCGTCGGGGTCGCAGGCACCCTTACGGAAACCAGAAGCGACATTACGGTAAAAGCCGGAAGGACATTCTCGGCTTTTGAAATCAGTCTTATAGCACAGGCCCTTGAGAACGGTGTTAAAATAACCGTTGATGGGACAAACACCGTCACCTCCGTTACGGCATCTGAAATCTCCTACGAAGGAGGTTCCGTAACCCTCCCCGACTCCGAAAACAACCACACGCTGACAACAAAAACTCCCGTTGACTTTTCCTGGGATTTTGAAGTCGGTGACTGGATCCTGTTTAATGATGACGGTGAATGGCAGAAACTCGATAACAACGATGCCGTTACATCTGTAAACGGCCAGAGCGGCGAAGTTGACATAACCGGTGACACATTAAAAGCTACTTACGAGAATGAGACAGACGCACTTAACACAATCTTAACCAAAGTTGGCAAAGTAAAGACAGTCAACAGTCAAACTCCAGATGCTAACGGAAATATTCTGCTTGACGGAAGCAACATAAATGCAACATATGAAGGAACCACAGACACAATAAATACATTGCTTACTCAACTTGGTGGTTCTGATATATTTACTGGCACACAAGCTGAATGGGATGCATTAACAACAGCAGAGAAGAATGAATACAGCCAGGCTAACATTACAGATTCTAGTTCTACGGTATTTATACCAGTTGATACGGTTGCTGACGGAAATATGAACCCGGTTACAAGTAATGCAGTGTATGATGTGTTTGCAGAAATAGGTACAGAGTTGAGATTTAATCTAGGTCCATGGTCTGTTCAAGCTGGGTATATAGAAGATACGAAGACTATTGGAACATTGCCGGCAGGAACTTGGATTGTGTTTATTCAATCATTAGGAACTAGGACAAACCTGTACGCTTCTGTAGATGGTAATAGAGTGACTACTTCTTCTAGACTGGAAAGTGCAGACAGCAATGGATTTGGGTATGGTGTAGTAAGGTTGACTAATAATGCAACAATCACAGCAACAGTAATAACTAATAGTAGTACTAGTTACGACATTAATGGAGATGGATATTATCACAACGTTACTGCAATTAGAATAGCTTAGGGAGTAAATAGAGAATGATAATAAGTAAAGATAGTAATAACAATTGGACACCTGTTGCGACAGGTAATGGAACATTTGTAGGAACAAAGACTGCATTTGATGCGGTTAAGGATGATTTGCCAGATAATACAGTTGCTTATACTACAGATGATGGTGAAAGCGTTACAGATGAAATCACTGACGGTGATATGCGAGCGGTTACTTCTAATGCAGTATATGACGCTTTGGCACCAGTTGATATTTCTAGTTCTGTTACAGTAAGCCCTAGTGTTACAATAAGAGCCGATACTTTGCACGTAGTAAAGAGTGGATATACAGTAGATGTATCATTTATTATTGATAGTATTTCTGATTTATCTTCCCAATACATTGATATTCTAACTGGACTTCCTACGCCAAGGAGAGCTCAAGAGATCTCTAGTATCTGCTTTACTAACAGCAATATGTATTATGATGGATATTACTTTAATGGCGGCACACTTAGAATGTATGAAAGAACTTCTGGGTTCTCACGTGTGCAATTTACTTATATAGCGGCATAATAGGAGAGTACAATATGGCAGTATTATATAAGACAAATGGCGAATGGAAAGACATATCTAGTTCAAGCAATAATGCGGTGGATGCAGTAGAAAACGGAAACATGAACCCGGTAACAAGCAATGCGGTGTATGATGAATTAGTAAATTGTACTACAGGCACTGCTACTGCTAATCCTAGCGTAGTAACAAGTGGTTCTGCTATTTGGTATAGAATAGGCAATGTGGTTATAGTTGAACTTAAAGACATTATTCTTAATGGAAGTGGTTCTAACCGAACAATGTTCACAAATTTACCAACAGCCATAGGCCGTGTAGATACTGTCATAAGCAATGGCTCAGTTCATGCAGATGTGGGAGTTACTGATAACATTATAACTACTAGATATAATCATACTGATACAGGTACATCTGCTATGAATGGCTCGCTTGTTTATTTCGCAGTAAGTCAATAGGAGTAAATAGAGAATGATAATAAGTAAAGATAGTAATAACAATTGGACACCTGTTGCGACAGGTAATGGAACATTTGTAGGAACTAAGACTGCATTTGATGCG
>Ga0326511_10003960_pt1 | contig 11864 bp, 18 predicted proteins | sample 0_2496_0518_D_FD_203701 | JGI IMG/M metagenome (GOLD analysis project Ga0326511, IMG submission 203701) | Bovine rumen microbial communities from UC Davis, California, United States - 0_2496_0518 | ecosystem: Host-associated > Mammals > Digestive system > Stomach > Rumen | place: USA...
AGCGGTCAGACCGTAAACCGAATTGATCACGATTTTCAGCGCATATGCAAGATCGTCTTTAGACAGTTCTCCTGACAGAACTTTTGAAATATAAGGCTCAAACTTTCCATCCAGCAGCGTTTTCGCCGAATCCCAATCTTCGTGCTTGATTGCAATTCTCAGGTCGCGAATATCTTTGAACCGCTTCGTGTAGACCGGACCGAATAGCTCCTCCGCGATGATAGATGCGGGATGCATGGAAGCAATATCAAGCAGGGCGACGTTCGTATAAATTCCGGGTTCTGCATAAACGTAGCCACCTTCTCCGACTTCTTCTCCACAATAAACGGATTTACCGCCCTCAAAAGAATATCCCGGAAAGATGGGTTTACCGTCTTCACTTCTCGGAATTTCGTGATGCTTAATAATCCCGGTAGGATACATTTCACGAATATCCGTATCGACAGGTTTCGAGTCATTAATCGGCGCCGAAGTTACAAATCCGCCTTGAACTTTAAAAGAACGAACGTCGTCCTCGACCATTTGCAAATCATCTTTTTCGCCCGCCAGATCACGATAATTGAACTCGCTCTGCGGATGCCTGTTCCGCCCAAATATAATTTGAGCGGTCAAAGTATTTGTGGTCGAGTTTACATTCGAGCCGGAGACCTCCGCCAATATCTTTCTGGCTGTGAAGTCCGCTTGTCTTGCGTCGAATACGGCTTCGGTCGCAAGAACGTCGTTGTCACAGTATTCGGCAACTTTTTCCCACAGTTCTTCAGGTACTGGCTGGTCCCACGGAAGGCCGAGCTCTTTGTGATGGATACCGAGCTCGATCTCCCATTTCTTCAGGCTCTGTTTCTTACTGCAGAAGTCATAGACGTCCGTATAAGAAATATCATAGGCTTTACCAAAGAAGCAGTTCCGATCTCCGCTGATGATCTTTTGTGAGAGCTTATAAAGCTGCGGAATGGTGTATTCCTCCGCCCAACGAGCATAGAGAATATGATTGTCGTATCTCCGGCAGTTGAAACCAACCAACCGGAATTTGACTAACTCCCCTATCTGCTCAGGCGTCGGGTTTATCATTCGGACAACCTGATTCCCGGGGCCGGCGCGTTTCCAGTTAACAAGAAACAGATTTGGAAACACCTCAATATCATAGAAGACGATCGGCGCTTCCACTCCGTCCGTACCCTCTTCCGGCTCGTCCGAAGAAAAGTGCATTTTTGTCACCAGCTTCAGGCAATAATCCGATTGGTGGGTACTGTCGGCAGCGAACGCGATAACCGCCGGCTTCATATCCGAGACGTCGTATTTCAGCTCTTTGTTCTGATATGCTTTTTCAAGAATATCATAGATGAAGTCGACGCTCGGCTTCGTCGCCGGATGGATCTCTTTGTTAAGATTTCTCTTAAGCAGCGTTCGCAATGCCTTTTCATTTTTGACACCTTCAAAATTTACCATTTTTACTCCTTTCAGTGGTAAACCGGAATTGATGGTGGCAATGGGAATATCATTGCATTTCGTAAGCTTCCTTCTCAGAGAGCTGTCGCCTGTAAAGACTTTGATTTCAACGTGATCTGCAAATATCCTGCTGAGTTGCTGCGGGTCTCCGTCGTAAATATAATGCAGATGAATACCGGCTCCGGATTTGCTGAGCTCCGCATAAGTCTTCGGCCATTTGCTTGCCTCCTCCATATTACGTTCGAGAGATTTGTTTCCTTGCTCGTCAGGAATATCAAAGTCAATCACGATATGGTGCTCAGGTAGCTTTACATAGTGCAGCTTATGTGTGTCCAGAGAAGAGAGCTTTGTGCTGACGTTCGTCCATTTTTTGAACGGCGTTCCTTTTTCGTTTGCGTATTGTGCCGGACAATCCTTCAAAATATCATCGAGAAGCGACGCTTGTTCCTCAAACTTGAGCCACGAAGGTTTCTCTGCCGGTTCAGGAAGTTCTTCTGTCATTTGAAACTTCTCAGATAAGAAGCCCAAATATAAGTTTCGAACCCGGGTGCCGTCTTCCAGCGTGGCTCTGTCTTTGAAATCTGAGAAATAGTTTTTAAGCTCCTCCTTAAATATCCGTTGAGAATAAGGATAGGAAACCTTTGCATCCTCGCAATAGGCGTTATACATCTTCCAGGCAGCTTTGAGCGTGACCTGATCTGAGTCGCAAAACGAAATATAAGCGTCCATGATGAAGTTGTAAAAGTCATTCGACGCACCCAGCATGTTGAGCGGAATATAACTGTCGTACTTGTCGGGTTCGGACTGATACACTTCAAGACAATGACTCGCAATGGCACCAAGCTCAAAAGTAATCTGCTTCATAAGACGTTTGTACTCGGCTGCACTGACTTTTTCCCCAGTAGGCGTCACGTCAATCAGTCGTCTTATAAGACCCGACTTCGCGTCTGTGATCTTTACAGGCTTGTTCGTGCCCATGAAAAGAAAGCATTTGAATCGGTTTGCGTACGCCGAACGAAATTTCTCATTGACAGTCATTGTTTCATGGGAAACAAGAGAGTTAAGACGCGTGTTGTCCTCAATATGAGACAAATCGCCGTCGTGCTGGATCGCGACCAGAGGATTGGATTTGAACGCCTCCAAAGCGAATGCGTTATTTGAGGAACCGAGACTTTTTGCGTCGAACACTGAATAATATCCATCAAATAGCTGCTGAATAATATTCAGAATGGTCGACTTACCTGTTCCCGCAGCGCCATACAGAACCAGAAATTTCTGAATGTGCTTGGAATCTCCTGACACAATTGCCCCGATTGCCCACTCGATTTTTTGGCGTTCTTCCGCAGAATATAATGTCGAGACCAGTTTGTCGTATGCCTCAATACTGCCTTCCGTCAACGGGTAAGGAAGCCGTTTGCTGGCGTAATCCGTCTTTTTTGTTTCAGTGTTTGAGAATATCAGTTTTTCGTCAAGCATGTTAAACGAATCCCGCATTTGTTTTTGGCAATACTTATGCCAGACGTCGATCATGCCGGATTCTGCGTCCCACATATGCTTGACTTTTACTATTCCCTCATACTTCGATTTGTTTTCTCGATAGAAAATATCAAGCTCGTTGTCGATAATGCGGAGTGCATCCTGTTCGTCTGTGGACCAAAGCTGCTTATCTTCAAGCCATATAGCGTAGAAATCGCCGCCTCGTATCATCAGGTCTTCGCTCTTTTTGATGATAAATTTCGGATAAATCTCAACCGTATCCTTTTTTGGAGATTTGGTTGAGATCATGAGAAAATCAACCATCGGCGAGCACCTCCTTTCCGGCAAAGACCTTTAGTTCTGCAATATTTTGGCTGCTTTAAGGAAATCCTCATAATGGTAGTTGATGTAGACCATTGCCTGATTCCATATCTCTATTTTCCGAATATCTTCGTTGATACCGGGAAAACAAAAAATATTTCCTCTGCCGTCATCTCGATAATCTCGCTCCAAAAACGCCTTTACTTTTTCCTTAATTCCCATCAGGCTATTTTTGTCGTCCAAAATATCAAGATTTCGGCACATCTCCCAGAATAGCCATGTAGCTCCTTCTTTAATGATAGGATACCCAAACACGTTTTCGCCGGCTCGCAAAGACAACGCTGCCATCATTTCAAGCACGCTGCAAGGACGATTATCGATTGTTGCTGCAATAATCGCGTCCGGGATTTTTTTGACATTTCCGTACCGGTATCGCAGGTCCTCACCATCAAACGATCTGTTTGTATCTGCTCTGTGCCGCACAACAAATTGTATGCTGTGAAGAATATCTAACACTCTTACAGGGTTGTTGATACCCTCAACATTTGTGGCGAGCGACGAAGCAATCCATTTAAAATATCCGTAGGAAACTTCTGCCTTATCCATCCTCATCCCCCATTACTCCGGAGGAATAGTCTTCGAATGAACCTTCGTGTTTAATCACTTCGTAGTCGCATCGCTTTTCGTCATTACGAATGAAGCAACTGTCGGCATTTGTATAAACGAAAATATCAAGGGCGCCTTCTCCGAGAATTTCGTCAACGTCGTCGATTTCGTTATCAGCTTCGTCTGTAACAACTTCGTCATCGGTGTAATAATATAATGACACCGAATTGTAGCCTTCCTCCTCGCCGAACTCTTCCGCTGTGATGGCATAAGGAGTTGTTGCCCTTTTAATTTTCGTTTTTGTATCTGCAAGCTTGACTTCTTTTGCCGCTTCACGAACAGAATATCCCTGCGATTGGAGGACTTTTACCTTCTCGATCTTGTCCGTTCTCTGTTCCTCCGTATTTTTTTCGGCTTTATAAGCTTTGACAGCCTCTATCTCTTTGTCCAGCCTTTCATTGAATTTCTTCCTCATCAAAAACTGGTCTGCGAGAGCCCCAATCAGAAGCCCCGTCGCAAATATCAGTCCGGCCTTTATTGTTTCGTTCATTTGAATCCTCCTCTTCTTGAGCGGTCATCGCCGTGATTGCCAATGCTCCGAACAAAAGGGCAACACCAAGAAGCGAACCGCCCACGATGTGTCTTTTTCTTTTTGTGCTTAATGTCAAATCAAGCAACTCAACAACGGATTTGAAATAACTCATACTATTCATAGTTATTTCTCCGCAAGCACCGCTACTCCGGCAAGAAACAGAACGCCGGAAGCTGCAGCGAAAATATAAGAGATGATAGCTTTTGCGAGTTTCATAGTCTTACCTTCTTTCTTTAAAATATAATAAGCCCCTCAATCTTTCGACCAAGGGGCTTGGGGCAGTTTTATACAGATTTTTTAGACAGACTGCGAGGGAGCATATCTCTGACCAGACCGTCAATGTTGAAGTCAAGCCAGACACTGTTTTCTTCGCCATACAGGAAGGCGTCGATTTCGTCTCTGTCATTTTTGTCATAGAGGCCGAAGTCTACAAAGTTATGAAGATTCGGATTCTTCGGATCGTAGATCCAACCGACGTCCCAACCTTCAAAAACGCGCTCAAAGCCAAGCATGTCGTACACTTCGTTCAGGAACAGCACGCCGCCTTTGCCCCTGGATTTCAGAATATCATTCGCTCTTCTCTGAATGTTCTTAATGAAATTCAGATTATACCCTGGGTGCTTGTCCCACTGTTTACTGTTCACTTCATCAAACAGCCGTGCATACTGGCTTACAGGTCTTTTGTCGCGAACCTCGGCAATCTTCTTTTCGGTCATATCGCGACCTTCTTCGTCTTTACAAGGCGTATCGATCTCGGCGACCTTCAAACCTTTGTAGATCCGTCTCTCCGCATCTTCCCCAAAAGCTTCAGAAACACGCTTTCTGTATTCCTTATAGCCCTTATCGAGAGCGGAATACGCTGCTGCAATTGCCGCGCTTCTCTTCCTGAGAATATCATGGCCGGTAAGAATTGACGCAACGGACAACCCTTCGACAATCAACGCAGGTGCATAGACTTTCAAAAGGCGCAAAGCCGTCTGGCCATAAAGAAGAGCAATATCTTTTTTATGGTCGTCATCGCTGTAGATAGCTTTCTGGGCTGGATCGTTTGCGACAGATTCAATGATTTCGCGCTTTTCTTTCGCCTCTTTAATAATATCTTCGGCTTTGATCGTTTCTGTGCAAGCCAGAACAGCGCCGGCAATTGCGCCGATAACGCCCGTGATCACCAAGATCTCAGGACTGTGAGTTCCGGCTTTGAATTTTACTTTATTACAAACAGAATATATCTTTTTGGTTACGTTTTGAATTTTCATGTTCTTAACTCCTTTTCTTATTAATCAATCGGCATGGCTTTCGGCAGAATGAGCAAATATCCGTCTCGAACAAGACGTGATCCGGCCCCTCTTAAACTGCTCCAGCCATAATCATTTCCCGTGTAAGGGCAATCCAGATCGAGCATTTCGTACAAATCGGCAACGCTTGCAATCCCGTATACGGCAATGCGTTCTTCCAGACCTTCCAAAACCCTGTCCGCGTCCATCTTGGAGCCGACTACGATATTGTCAAGACCAAAGGCGTCTCCACGACGAAAAACGCTCGGTTCCCGAATATCACCTCTATACGAGCTGCTATATGAAGTTCGTATCGGAACGACTTTGTTCTGACCTTCCCTCCGATTCTCATAATATGACCCGCCGATGCTATACAAAGCAGCGTTGACAGCCTCGCTGATAATCCTTTTGATTGCGGGGATAACGATGTCAGTTTTAACATAAGACCGGATGTTCGCAATATCATCCGCAAGAAATGTCTCAGCAAATTTTTGTAATTCACTGCGCTTCTTTGTTTTTACAGGACTTGAAACCAATTTTCCAGGTTTCTTTTTGTTTTCTTCCATGCATAAACTCCTTTCGAGAAGAAAAAAGAGAGACGCCGTGTTTGACGTCTCTCAAAGAGTTACCCTATATTATTTGTCTTCGGGCTTTTTGGAATCCGCTTCCTTTTCAGCTTCAGCCTGTTTCTCGGATTTCTGTTCTTTCCATTTGCCGATTTTTTCCTTGGTCCAATTGTAACCCGGCTTCAGCGCATACTTCCAAAGCGCTTCCGCTCCCCAGATCGCACCTGCGAGCATAAGACCGATAACCGCGATGTCACCACCGCTAAAGCCGGAGTCACTTTCAACCAAGCCTTCGTTTTCCTCGGCAGGTTCGGAAATATCAGTATTTTCCGTAACTTCCTCTGCTGTCATTTCGATTTCTTTCATTTCTTCCATTGTTTTCATTTCCTTTCAGATAATAATATTGGAGTCTGCCTCCATAATATAAGTTGCTAATTTTGCGGATTAACGATAGTCGTAATACGGAACTACCGAATAGCTGACAACAAGGCATGGTGTTTCCTCTTCGCTGAGCTGTGCGTCAAACCGCAAGGACACATATCCTTTGTCGATGTTCCATCCGAGATCTTCCCCGAGGGCGATTCCTTGCAAACCGATCTCGTAATAGAATTCGTTCAAGGATACCCACATCTCGTCCCTTAAGCGAAGATTAAGAACGTTTTCCGCCTTCCGCAATTTCTCGATGTCGGATTTGAAATATCTTCCCGAAACAGAGTCGTAGCACAGCGTTTCGCCTTTCCCGGTAAATATAATTTCGTTTTTACCCACCGGGTTTTTTTCGATCTTATCTTTTGCGATGTCTGCGCAAATCTCGTCTTCTTTCTTTTTTCCGATTTTTTCAATGACCTTCTGCTTGTATTCGGTCAAGGTTGATTCAGAAAGTGTATAAGCCGCTGCGAGTGCTGCGTTCTTACGAACATTCTGTCTGCTTGCAAATATCAGGCAAGCAATCGACGAAACGCCGATCATGGTCGAAGGAATATAACATTTCCAGGCAGCTTTCACCGTATCAATCGGTTTCGGATCCTGCTTTTCTTTTTTCATCTCTTCAACCAGTCGAAGTGCTTTCGGCGTTTCTTTTACTGCTGTAACAACAGTAACGATCATCCCGGCGATCCCAATGCCGGTTAAGATTTCAGGAGAGTGTTTGGATGCAAATTTCCTGCAAATATCAAACGCTCTTGAGAATTTGTTGTCCATAAATAGACACCCCTTTCAAAAATTTGAAGAGTCTGTTAAGACTCTTCGTTGTTTGCAAAGCCGATTTCGGTAGAACCATGCATTTTTGATTCTTCCAGTGTTTGCATTCTCTGGTCAAAAGCTTCATTGACTTTCTGATCGACAATTTCTTCCATCTTTTTGTCGTCGGCCCAACCGCTGACAAAATCGAGGACTAAACTGCCGATCGTCGCCAATCCGCTGATCAGAGACAGCACCTTTAATCCTTTATGCATTTTACCTCAACCTCCTTCCATTATAGAAGCTGTGATAATTGCGAGCTTATTTTTTATAAAGTTCACCACACTCCCTTTCCAGTTCCTCCTCATCGAGTGAATGCGGATAAAACGGCATAAATATCTCGCAGCACGGTGGCGTATCAATCTCATCAATTGGCGGAACGTGCTCTAAATGCTCAAAGTCGATCCAACAGTAGCCAAAATATACTTCTCCGAGATAGTTATCCCATCCGATCTCTTCTCCGAACGGAAGTTCATCGATTTCAAGTAATCTGTAAAAATCGTTAAGCGTAACGGTCCCGTTTCCGGTAAACAACCAATTCAGATAGTATTCGGCGTCCTTCACTTTTTCCGGCGTGCTCCAGAAATATCTTTCAGAGAATTCGTCATAAAAAAGCTGATCGTCTTTACCCACAGGATCGTTTGCGCAAATCTTGTTGGCTGCAACAGATTCCCATTGAGAATATCTTTTTACCCAAAGTTCGTCATCGACTTTTTTGACGGTTTCCTCGTCGCACACTTTTTTAACTGCCGCCTTATAATCTGTAAGTTTGTGGACAGCCAAAGTGTAAGCGCCGGCAAGCGCAGCCTGTGTTTTCTTATTTGCAGCGTTTGACATAAATATAAACGCGATGGTCGTCCCTGCAGCCAATACAGGCGGGATTAATTTTGGAACGATATGCAGCGCCTTTGTCTTTTTGTCGGCATTGCTCTCCTTGTCCTGTCGTAAAATATCTTCTGCTTTAAGCGCCGCGTTTGCACTCAGAACAGCCGTTGCAACAACGCCGACTGCCCCGACACATGCGAAAATTGTCGCCTTGTTCTTTTTTACGAACGATACGACCTGTTTTGGAATACTCCTTTTCATTCTTTTCTTCACCTCTTCGTTTTAAATATAAAATGCACAAACAAAATTGCGGCTGCAATAATTGATGACGCCAGCATTGCTGCTAATATCAGTCCGCAGTAAAATGCGGCGCCAAGCAGTTTCATAATTTGCAGCGGGTAATAGTTTTCCTTCTGACTCATAGTTCACCTCCGAAAAAATAATAGAAACAGCGCGGGAGTCGAACCCGTAAAACTGTCCACACAGTCAACTGTTTCCATAATAGAAGCTGTAAATTTTGCGCACCTAAACAAGTCGTCTGTCAAACACCGTCTCCCATCTTTCTTTTTTCAAAGGCTTCATTTTAAGAGCCCACATGATTTGCCGAATCGTTACCGTCGGATAGAGGCCGTCTTTACAAGTTCCTGCACGTTTTTCGAAATACGTAAGAAAACCGGGATGCAAATATAATTCGTCCGTAAGCCACGAATCAATTTCGTCCCACCATGTAAGTTTTTCTATAGGATCAAACCTTTGCTGTATAACGGCAAGCCCGCGGTCTCCGATTCTAAAAAGGGTACAAACGTTGTAAACAGGATGGTTGCAAATATAACGCTCACCATAAACAGAAATGAGCCTCGTTGGTTTAGCGTGATGGTATCTCATGTTGCTCCTTTCAGAAAAAGAAAAAGCCCGTGAAAATATCACGAGCCATTCTTTTGAATGATAGATCCTTACTTTTTCGGTTCGATCTTCCGGAAGAAGCTTCTCACAAATTGGGACGTGATCGTTCCGGTTTCTTCAAATTTGAAGCCCTTATTCAGCCACCGGCCATAGAACAAATATCCTCCGACCATCCCAGCCGCTTCCAGCCCAAGCTTCGCGATGGAAAATATCTTTTCGCGGTTGTTTTTCTTCTGTGCTTCGGCAAAGTCTCTTTCGTGATCCAACTCACTGTTTTCCTCCTGCCGCTCCTTCAGTTTGATCTCCGCTTCCTTATGATCTTCCTCCGTTTTCAGCTTATAGAGCACTGCAAGCGTCTCAGATACTTTCTGATACTCGCTCGTACCGGGCGTCAAAGTGTTCAGTTGATCCAAAACCTGATTGATCCGGTCCTCTAATTTTTCTCTGCAATCTTTTTCCATAGGTCTTTACCCCTTTCAAAAATATAAGAACTTATCGTTCCATTATAGCGTGTGTTATTTCTGCGGAATAAAATCGCGCACATCTACGTCGCAGATGACTTGCTTCATTCCGAGCAGCTTTTCCGGCGAAACACTGAGATTTAGAAACAGGTACGGACGGTCGTCCGGGTCAGACTGGTCAATACGAATCGCGCCAATGACATGACGATCGTGATACAGAACAATTCCGACGATAAATATCAGGCCGCAAACCAAAAAGCCGAGAATGAAGAAGATAAACCCTTGCATAGCTCTTCCTCCTTTCCGATAATAGTAAAATATCACAGGAAAATGTCACCTGCGTATTTAAAACAAAAAAAAGCAGCCGTTGTTAGGCTGCTGTCGATCGGTGCTTGTTATTGCGTAATAATGTCAACGTAGTCTTTCACCGTATGCCTGTCCAATTTGTATCCCAAATGGAAAAGCGAAGCGGCGATTTTGACGGTTGCTCTTGCCAATATTTTTTTCATATTCTACACCTCCCTTCGTTATAGAGCTTGCAATTTTTGCGAAAAGAAAAAGGGCTTTGTTAGCCCTTAATCTTCGTAATAATGTACATCACGATAAATACTGCACCGTATCCACCGAATAAGCATAACGCATTCCATAATATCCAATGGTACCATTTCCAACTCAATGTAATGGCTCCAAAGTCCATTAATACCTCGTCTGCTCTGTCGGTAATTCGTGCAATCATTTTTTTCATAGTAATGCACCTCCTTCATTATAGAGCTTGTATTATTTGCGAAGATCGTTTAATATCCAGAAAAATTTACGATACAGGTCATAATAAGTATTCTTGCAGCACGGAATGGAATATCTTGCTTTGAGATGTTCATATGAAAGCTCTTCGGTCACGGCATTGAAAATATAATCACCAATCACCGGGTCTGTTTCCTTTGCTGCTTGCTCCACCATTTGCATTCTTTCGAGGTAAAACTCGCGACTTATTACGGTTTTTTCCACCGGGCTTTTTTCTGGATTTGGTTTTTGATTACACAACATATAGTGGTGCTCAGAATATCCGTCTAACTTAGAATAGAATTCTTTCCATATCTTGTATTGGAGGCAAAAATGCCGAAGCTCGTAATATCGGTGCTTGCTAATCCAATACGGTTTGTTTTGTGAGATTTCCGGGCGAATATCAGTACCCATTTTTTCAGCTCCTTTGTTTTTTTTCTATTCTAAGTTAGAAAGGAACAAAACAAAAATCAAAGTCGGTGGAAAAAGAAAAGGGCTTGTTCAACCCTCCTCGTTTTTATGGTGTGGATAAAAGCTAAATTTCAGGTCTTCCCAAGCGCGTTTGGTTTTGTTCGAGAACGAACGTCTGTACGGAACTGCCATGCAGAACAAATAATGTCCTTCGCGATCAGGACTCTGAAGCGTTTCAAAATGCTCACGCTTCAAATTCGGATCGTTGGCGACATATTCTTCGGCCTGCTTCAGTTCATTCAAACTGTTAAGCTCAACAAACCAAAATCTGCCACTATGTTTTATACGTCTAAAACCAGCCATTTAACACACCTCCTTTCATATTAGGATCTGTAATTATTGCGTAAAAAAGAAAAGGGCTTGTTTAGCCCTCCTCATGTTCGGTGTCAACAAGACGAAGCTTTTGCCGTGTTTCCATAAGAATCTTCGCGTACGGGACAAGCTTTCTCGGGTCATCGACGACTGCCTTTGTTACCAAATGCAGAATCTCTCTGATATTGCCGCAGCTTGTAACGAAGCCTCTCTTTTGAACTTCACTCAACATTGTTGCGTCCATTTAACACGCCTCCTTTCATATAAGGAGCTGCAATTTTTGCGAAATCTCTTCCATTTTTCCAGCTCCTTTGTTTTTTTTTCTATTCTAAGTTAGAAAACAGCAAAAGAAAAATCAAAGTCAGTGGAAAAAGAAAAGGGCTTGTTTAGCCCTCTCTTTTCTCAGTCTCTTTCAACTCATCAATCTTAATCATAATCTTTCTTATATCGTTGCAAACCCGTCTTTTAGGGCAATTCTCACATAATCCCAATCCGATAGTTTTGTAATTCAAGCAATCCATAGTTTTATCGATTACTCCAAAGGCCAAAACATCGCTAAGAAATGTAAGCTCCTCAACATTGTAATCTACAG
>Ga0326511_10003961_pt1 | contig 11863 bp, 16 predicted proteins | sample 0_2496_0518_D_FD_203701 | JGI IMG/M metagenome (GOLD analysis project Ga0326511, IMG submission 203701) | Bovine rumen microbial communities from UC Davis, California, United States - 0_2496_0518 | ecosystem: Host-associated > Mammals > Digestive system > Stomach > Rumen | place: USA...
GAATAGCCTGAGAGTCAAGGCGGCTTGAGTCGTTCCGCGAGGACTCCACGCCGACGCGGACAATCGCGCCGAAAATGCCGTCTGCCTTGACCTTCGCCCAGTCGATAGTCCCGTTATAGCGGGACACATCAATCACTTTTGCCTGCATTGATAGCCTCCTTAATTATGGTATTTTGCGCAAATCGCCGCCGCGATATTACGACCGTACTGGTCGTATTCATCCAATCGCGGATGAAGTGCCGCCGTTGCAGATGCGTCGTTGTATTTCGCGGTCTTGTTCCAAACTGTACCAAACGACTCCGACGCGTCTGCAAGAGGCACATTTGCCGCACTGCATACTTGTCGCGCTAATGTTGCCATATTTTCTGCATACGGCGACGCCGCTGCCGTGTATACAACCTTGCTGCCCGTGACAGTCGCAGTCCTTGAAAAAAGCGGCGATTTCGGACCGAGAACAAACATCAACTGCGCCTTCGGAAAATTTTCGCTTACGTACTTTATTATAAAATTCATCGCGCCCGCCTTTGTGCAATCCGCGTACAAATCCTCTGTCGAGACGCTCGGAGTAAACGCATAATAATCGTCATATACGCCCAGCGGATTTATATCTGCGTCGTTTGTTCCCATCCACACGGTTATTAAATCTGCGTCCGATAACAACGCGGCGTTTGCTGACGAGGTCAAAACGTCCATGTAATTTGTACCCGCGCTTCCGCGCTGAACAAAATCCGTACCGCTTACGGCGAGATTATGCACCTCGAAATTTCCGATAACGCCAACCCACCACGGATAAGGTCGTTCGGCGGTATTTCCCGAGCCGTCGCGCCCTACGGTCGTTGATGCGCCAATCGCGACATATTTCTTTTTTTCGGCGACTTTGCCAAAATCCTGCCATGCGCCCCACGCGCTCGGCGATGTACCAATCCGATAATAGGCTCCGGTTGACGTGATTGCTAACTGCACTTTTGTCGTCGTCGTCTCACTGGACGACCCAAAACATATAATTCTACCAACCGTCGCGGTATCAGGCGAATTGATAGGTTTTGCCCCGTTCCAAAACGCCATCTCCAACCCCGTGTAATCATTAAGATCGGTCGACGCTCCTATCGTGTTTAATGCACTTGTCAAGACCTGCGCCCAGCGCGACCACTGCGCGACACCCTCGCTAATCCTTCCGTATCTATAGTAGCACTTACCATAGCCCATAGCAAGCTGAATTTTTGTAACCATCGTCGCCGACGGTGACCCAAATACAACAAGTCGTCCCACCGACATATTTGGCGGCAGGTTAGCCGGGATTACTTCGGTCGTCCAATACCATGTGCCCGGCGTAATGTAGTTGTCGAGATCGTCTCCGTCGCCGATTCGAGCATATGCAACAAGCGCATTGTCATGCAGCTCATCAATGTGGGCTTGCATGCTATTCGCTGTCGTTTCCGCGCCCTCTGCAACAGTGTTTATCTTGTCTATCGCCTGATAGATACTGTATCGGACTTCCCGCCCGAACTTTGCGTTATTAATAGCCTGTAATTCTGTGCTAATATCTGCCATGCGCTACCGTCCTTTCGTGAGGTTCGAGACCGTCTCCGTGAGCATTCTCCGCGTTGCTCCGAAGACATATTTATTCTTATCCGGATGCGTCAAATCAAGCTCAATCCGACTGCACATATACGGCGCGTCTACGCCGTGCGGCTCCGAGACAACCCGATAAACCTTGCCGACCTCAAATTTCCGATAATTCAGCCCCAGCATTGAGAGATCGACCGCCGACACCGAGATCGTCGAGTTCAGTGTGGACTGCTCCAAGTCTGCCCTCGCCGCTGCTTCGACCTGCGCCGCCGTTTCAAGATTGCTGTAAGTAACGATCCTGTAAACAACCGTGTTATATGATGATTCCGCCGCGCTGTTGGTCTGCACAGCTCCCGTGACTCTGACACCGTCAACCTCTTTGCCGTAGGGCTTTATCCGCGTAACAAGCTCCGAGCTGTCGACCGTTTCTGCGAGGTCAAGCAGGTTCTTCCGAAATTCGATCTTCGGCGTTGAAATCGAGGTCGAATCTGCCTCCGGCTCTGTCGGTATTCTGTGAATATCCAGCCACGCAAAATATCCCGGCAAATCGGTGCGCCGCCGAAATGCAATCTTTGAGTTTGTCCGGCTCATCAGCTCCAAGAATTCATCTCCGACGGTGCTTGCCTTCGTCTGTTCAATCCTGTATGTGTCGGACTCCCAATAGGTACCGAGACTTATTTTTCGCCCTGCCGGGGCTTTGTCGTTGTAAGCATCGAGATAAAATCGCGCCCAGTGCTCAACCGTCTTTGACTGTGTTCCATATGCAGCAATGTCCACGTCTTGTAAAAAAGCAAGCTCCGACTCGCATTCATGAGTGACAAGATTGTCAAAAGCTCGTTTGGACTCCCTGCACCGCCCTTGATATATCAGCTCTGTCCCGTCATATAGCCGCAGGATCGTCTTTAGCTTGTAAATCTTGTTCTTCTGCGGGTTCGTCGGCGGTACGATGAAGTCCAGCGTCGCCGCCTTGTTTAGCTCCATCTTGAGCATCGGCGAAATCACCGCATACCCTTTCTGCGCTTCCAGAGGACTGTATAAAAGCTCCTCGCCGCTTTTGCTCCCGTTGTCGAGTGTGATTGAGTACATCAGAAACTCGTCCTCCTGAAGCTGATGGACAAGTTCGCCCCCGCTGCTCCCGTGGATTCAAATCGAATTTGTTTCGGATCGCGTACCGAGAATTCAAGTCCCGGAATGGTCAGTGGAACGGCGGATGTCATCGGGTAATCAATCCCGGCATAAATCGCCGTTAATGTCGTTCCGCTTTCAAATTCGCCTGTAAATGTTGCTACAGTCGGTGCCTCACTCCATGCGCCTAAAGTAACAGTCAGCGGAGCGTCCTGAGTGACCAGATAGCTCCCCATGCTTTCAGGTATTCTGCAACTGACTGAATAGTCGTTTAGGCAGCTCCAGATTATACCATCCTCGAAAGAAAAAGGATCCCAAAGCCAGTCTTCATCAGACTTTTGCACTGCGTATTTGAACGGCTCCAGCGTCGCGTGTAACTTGACGCGCCCGTTGTATTTATCGCTGTCAGTAGACGTGACCTTAATCCGACCGCGATAGAACCACGCGGGGTCTTCCATCCGGACGATGATAAGCCGCCGCCCGTGTAGCAGGTTCATGATCTCGGAATAAGTCGCGTCCCACTCGTTACGCGGAACGACCGCCTTGAAATCCCAATCTGCCTCACGGGTCTTGTAAATCGGTCGGCCAATCAGCGTTTCCGTCATATCCAACGGCACGTCCGAGCCGGGGATTTCCAGAAAAGTAATCTCAACGTCAGGCGGGTCTACTTCTTGCCGACCGACGGGATAAAGCATCCAATCCCGCTGAGGGTAACTGTTGCTCCACGAATAAGACGGGCGTTGAAATGTTTCGTAATGCTGCAGATATTCGCCCTCATGACCTTCCGCCTGTGAATAAATCGGGATGAAATCTGGCCTCCCGCTGTCGGGGAAGAACAACAGCCCGTAGTCCGAGATGTAAGGATTCGCCATCACGCCAGCCCCCTTGCACGTGTGATCTGTCTTGAGCCAAGAGCCGCGTCCATGTCAGGCGCAATCATGCCCACCAGCGCACCCGGCTCAATCGCTCTGAGCCGTCCGAGAACGTCCCGCAGCTCTGCGATGACATTGCCGTCTCTGCTCTGTTTATTCACATCGGCGGAAACAGTTGCGGTCAGCTCCGGAACGGCAAAATCAAAAGCGTCTCCGATTTCATCCTGTACCATTCCGGCGTTGTCGCGCACACCTTTTGCGAACAGCTCCATCATGTCAGGCGCGTAGGTGTGGAAGTCAGACAGAGGACCTTCTTCCGGCTCTGAAAATCCGAGAAAAGACTTGATTGACCCTGCAACATTCGACACGGTAGTTTTCAGGTTCTCCCACTTTTGTTTGATGCCGCCGACAAAATTGTTAATCAAGTCTCTGCCCCAGTTCTTTGCGTCTTCGACCTTCTGCATGACCCCGCTTTTTACATTATCGACAAGCTCCTTGCCCTTGTCTATGAGTTTCTTCCCTTCTGCGACAATCGTATCGAGGAATTGACCGATTAAATCCATGCCCTCTTCCAATAGTGCGCCAACATTATCGGCAATCCCCTGAACCAACGCCATTATTATGTCGACACCGGCAAAAATTACCTCCGGCAATGCCTCCATCAGCCCGAAGACCAACGACATAATCAGCTCGGGAGCGGCTAAAACAATCTGAGGCAACATTTGCGAGATTCCTTGCAGGAGCGCGGAAATAATCTGAATTGCCGCAGTTATGAGAGGCGAGAGATTCGCCAAAATCCCTGCTGTAAGCGTCTCGATAAGGCTCAGTGCCGCATCTATCAATAGTGGCAACGCCTCAACGATTGCAGTGACCAGATTCTCGATAATGACCGGGGCTTGTTCAAGCAGCTGCGGCAAGGCTTTAATCAACCCTTCGGCAAGCGAGGTGATGAGAAATAACGCCGACTCCACCAGCGAGACAAGATTTGAGGGGTTTGTCAGCCCCTGCACTAACTGCAATATAAGCGTGACCGCCGCCTCAATCAGAACGTTAGAATATTCCCCGAGCCACGTAGCAATAGAGTTGACCAGCTTAAACGCCGCGTCGATGACTTTCCCGATGACGTTTCCGTCGGCGAGATGCTGCACCGCCGTCAGAATCAGGTCGAGCACGTCCTGAATTAGATAGTCAGCGTTATCCAGCAATGCGCTGCCCAAGGACTCAACAAGCGTCATTGCCGCCGTTAAAAGTTCCGGGACAACATCATTTATCAGAGCGGGGATTTCTTCCGCTATAACCGGAGCCAGTTCCCGAACCGCTTGCCCTATGCCTGTTAAAGCCTGTTTCGCGACCGGGATGAGATTCCCTAAAAGAGTCCCCGCCGAACTAACAAGGTCAGAAACAAGGCTTCCGATATCCGCGTTTTTATCAGACAGCCCGGTCAAAAGGTTTTCCCACGCCGCCTTTGTGCTGGTAAGACTGCCCTGTATCGTTGTCGCAGCTTCTTTCGCCGTGGTTCCGGCAACGCCCAGATTTTCCTGAACGACATGGATTGCCTGCACAATGTCCGCGTAGCTGTCTATGTCATATTCCACTCCGGAAAACTCTTTTGCTTTCGCCAACAGCTCTTCCATGCCCTCTTTTGTCCCGGAAAAACCGAGGGAGAGGTTGTCAAGCATCATGAAATTGCCACGCGAAAATCCACGGTAAGCATTCTGTACACTTTCCATGTCAACGCCGAATTTGTTGACATTGTCCGACATATCACGGATTGACAAATCCATCAATTCAGCGGCTTTTGCCTGATCGCCGTCAAGCGATTTAATAAGAGCCGACGCGGATTGTACAGAGGTCTCCATGTACTGATTCATGGACATTCCGGCGGCCTTAAATGCCGCCCGTGAATTCTCCATGACTTTCTGTGCGCTTGATCCGAAGAGCGTCTCAACGCCGCCGGCCAACTGCTCGTATTCCGAGTATGCGTCAACGCTCTGTTTGACGACTCCGACAACAGCCGCGCCAGCCGCCGCCGCGGCTCCGGCAACGACCTTTAACCCGGTTCCGAGGGCACTGCCAAGCTTTGAGCCAAGCCCCTTGCCTTTTTTCTCTGCCTCGTTGATTTTTTCCTCGTAATCGCTTGAGTCCAGCGTTATTCTTGCGACCACGTCAAACAGTGACACCCTCGTCACCTCCCATTGCGTTAAATTTCTTCAGGATGCTGTCTTTTATTTCCTGAGCTGTGCGCTTTTCGACTTTCGGCGGTTTAACAATATCGTAAAACCGTGTATTCAGTTCCGAACCGCCGAACTGCTTTGCCAGCGTCTCCGAAATTGCCTTAATTCCGTCCGTGATGTAGTACTGCAACGCCTCTTGCCGCCGTTTCTGCTTCGAGAGGGACACGCAATGTTCAATCACGTAGTCCCTCCCCATCAGCTCCAGCAGGTCAAGCCGTATCTCTTTGATTAGGTCAAAATACCCGTCCGCGCCAACCGCACTAACGATGTAAAAAAACCGAGCACCGCCTCATCTGCTATAAGCTCCGAGAACGCCCGGAGGTATTCCGCCATCGGGTAATCATCGACCTCAGCCGGATCGACAAAACACATAAGAGCGAGCAGTTCCAGCGTCTCATCCGGGTGTTTATCAAGGATTGAGTCGAGCATCGCCGAAAGATTCGTCTTGACCTGTTCAGCCGTCGCGCTTTCTCGTTCATCCTGTGATGCGTCAGCCGCGACTTTCGGCGTTTTCTTCCGCAGATTCAAGATATCCGTTGCGGTCAGCCACTTTTCAACGCTCTTGCGGATTTTGTTTGTCTGGCGCAGAAACTCCGACGGCTTGCACGTTGCAAGGGTCTTTTCTATGTGTTTCATCCGCCTGCCGCCTCAATGATATAGAATTCCATCGGAATAGCAGTCGGGTCGGTCAGCGAGATATACCCGGTCAGCGTCATACTGATCTGACCCTTGCCGTTCTTCGTGGTCTGCAACGAGTAACCGCCTGTACTGAGCGCGTTCTTGAGCACAATTGCCGCGAGCCGCCCGTCTGCAAGGTCTCCGAGCCACGTCAGGTCTGCAAAGTCCGTGGATTTAATGACCGACCGAGGCGACACCGTAGTGCCTGTGTTGTCGGCGACTCCGAGCGCAAACTTGATCGTGTCCACGCTGTTGCTGAGCGCGGTCGTAGACATAGTGCACTGCCAGCCGTCAAGGTGAAGTCCCTCTTTTGTGTTCGTCGGCACGTTGTCGACGTCCTCAAAAAGGTCGGAATAAGTCGGCGTACAGGCGACCTGAATTCCGCCCGTCGTTGCAGTGATGATATCAGAGTCTTTGATCCCGGCGCGGGTCGTTACTGAGCCCTTGACAAGAATTCCCGCGTCAAGCTGTATCTCGTCAAAAAAGTCCTGCTTGACTCTTGTCGCCGTGCGTCCTGTAATAGTTTCAGGCATGATATAAGCCTCCTTTTTATGATTGTGTTAAAAACTCAATATATACATTTAGTATAACGCGACGGATCGTAGCATCATCGTCGGCTCCGTCCTGTGCAAAGGGCGTCGCTTTTCTGACTTTCATCCGCCCGCCGTTGATCGGAATTGACGGCGGCATTTCAAACTCGATGTAGTCTGAGATCTCTTGAGCCTTTGCGTGTATCACCGTCCACGCAGTAGACCTGTGCCAGAGCGAGGCGGTAAGCAAAAGCGGCTCCCCTATGCTGTCGGTCGCCGCCTCGTATGTGATATAGCGGTTGTTGTTCGCCGCCAGCGCGTCATCCGGGACGGTGTTCTCATTGTACGCCGCCCAGCCGAAAGACTCCCAAAAGCTTTGCAGTGCTTGATATTTATTCATCAGTCGGCAGCTCCCATTCTTCCGCCGTGACGATCCGCGTCTGTATAGTCGAGACTGTCGGCGCGGCTTGCTCATCGTGCGACGTGACGCGGAAGATCATTCCGTCGGATTCGCGCCTGAAAACCGTGCGCCACGGCAATTTAACGGGCTTTTCGGTGGTCACGGTGTAATTGCCTTTGACGCCCTGAGCCTGCGCCGTTCGCATCTGTATCGAGTTGTCGAGCATGACCGCCGCCTTGACCGTCGCGCCCTCTGTCCAGACGGTTATCATGCCGCCCTCTCCGTCGCTCCGTGTGGTCTTGTCGAGGATGGTTATATCGCCGTAGCCGTCAAAGGACTTGATTAAATCCGGGATCATATCTTCCTCCATGGCGCAAGCCTTGACGCAAACGCGGTCTGCCAGCTTGTATCACCGTTTGAACCGCTTCCTTTGGAATAAGAGTAGCCGCCGAAACTCTCCGAGGTCATCGGGCTTGCCGCGACTGTTCCGTTCTTTTCTTGCCACTGTTCGATCTCGTTAATAAGGGCAAGGACGGCATGAGGTATCGCCAGTCCCCACACCGCCCCCGTGAATGTCTCATCAATCAGCTCGCAGGTATTCTGCTGATATATGCCGTCGTTGAGTGCGCTCCCGACCACGCGGAAATACTGACCATCGAGCAACAGCCCGGTAGCGTCTTCTCCGTTGATCTTCGCGATTTTTCCCTCCAAAATCTCGATTTCGCCCGTGTAAACGGTCTTGCGAAACCAGTTCCGGAGATATTGCAGCACCTCAACAAGCATCATTCACACCAGCCTTATGTCTCTGTGTTCGTCTGCGCGGGAGCGACAGCCGCCCACGCCCCGTCTACGACCGTCAGCACCTTGCCGTTATCAGCCGCCGTAACCGTCGGCAATCCTGCACTCCCGCCAGCATCAACGGCAGCTTTAACGGCGGATTCAAGGTCGGTCAGCGGTGCCACCGCCTTGCCTCTCAATATCTGCCTCAGGCGTATGCTTGCCATCTCAATCGCCCTCGCTCGCCGGAACATAGTCCGGGTCAATGGTGATGATTGCGATTGCGTCGGCGTATTCAGCCCAAAGCTGCATACCCATGATCGCGAATGACTCACCGACCGCCGTGGTGTAGTTTCCGTTGGCGTGGAATCCGACAAGATTGGTTTCGCCCTGAACGGTGTAATTCAGTCCGAGCTGCGCAAACTCGCCGTCTCCGGGGTCAACATAATAAAGGACGATGTTATCCGCGGGGATCGCGATGACCTTGCCCTCTTCGATTTCCGAGGACAGAACTACGGTCTGAGCACCGAGGAAATTCTCGATGTAATCAAGCCCGTAGGCGGTCTGTACCGTGATTTCGGACGCGCCGAGGTATCTGTAAGCATCAAGGGTATTTATGAAAAGCACGATGTTCGACGCGTTGCGCCTCATCTTTTTGAACTTGTCCCTGACCTTGCCGATAGCCATTGCGCACGCCATCTGGAACGTGGTCTCGGTGGACTTCATCGCCGAAGTGTCGTCAGTGATAAAAGTGTAAAAATCGTCAAGCACCTTTTCCTGAAGCTCGTTCAGGAACGCCTCATCGGTGCGCTGGACGGCAATAGCCGCGCCGTACTTGTTCACGTCCTCAATAGTGACTGCTTTGGCGTATTTAAGCAGGCTAACCTCGCCTTTGGTCGCTTCCGTGACCGTCGCCTTGGAATACGGGATCACATTGCCCTCGTTGACTTCACCGTTTTCAAGAGTAACAGCTGCCGTGTAGCTGATAAGCACGGTTCCGGGTGCTTTGCGAATGGGTCGCATGATGCCGAGGACTTCTCTGAGGGAGTCCCAGTTTCTACCAAACTGAGTTACAAAGTCAACCTCTCTCGCCGTGACGGTTATGTCATTCGGCAGGCTGCTTCTGGGATTGGTAAGAGATTCAACCGCCATTACTATTCTTCCTTTCATTCAGAATGTACTCGCCCCACGCCTTTTGACGTTCGGCGGTGTCCTTGATTTTAATTATTTCGTCTTTCGTCAGGGTCGTTCCACCCGTTGATGCAGGCGGGTGTGAGATGTTCGCGCCGACTGTCGAGGTCTGTTTTATCAAACCCGCAAGCGTTCCGCTCGTCAGCACGTCCAGTTTCGCCGTGTCTTTGATCTTGTCGCCGTCAAGCTCCAGCGCGTCAATCTCGACCGCCGCCGCCCTCATGGCAATGTCCAGATTAGTGCCTGTGATGTTCTTGCCCTCAAAGTAGGCTTTTGCTGCGGCTTCTTTCGCGGCTTTTGCCTCTTTCGCGTCTGCGGCTTTCTTGTAGTCCTCAAAGGCTTTGTGCTCCTTCTCGTACTTTTCTTTGTAACCGTCATCGCCCTTTTTTTTGAGCGCGTCAAGCTCCGTCTGTACTGTGACCAGCTTGTCTGCATCTGCCTGCACGGTCTTGAGCTTGTCCTTTAGCCCGTCAACCGTCTCCGTGTGTGCGTCGATGATAGACTCAACCTGTTCCTCGGTCAGTCCCATCGCCTTTAGACCTTTTCTCGTAAGACTCATGTTTTTCTCCTTTTCTTCGGCGGCGTTTCTTTGCCGTTAGAAAAAATTTGAGAGCGGCTGAAAACTCAACCACTCTCGGTTCTTCCGTGCCGTCACTTCTGCACGGGAATCTGTTGATTATGACGGATTATCTTGATGATCCGAACTCCATCTTTCGTGGGAATGAGTTCAACCCGGTTCCCGGTCGCAAGGATGTTCTCAATCGCGATAATCTCGTCCTTGGTCAGCTTTTCGCCTGCCCTCTTGCTCATCTTATCACGCGCCTTTCAATTTGTCAAGCGTTCTTTAGAGTATCTTCAACGATCTTTTTGTATTCGTCTTTGTGTTTGACGACCGCATTTTTCAAAAAGCGGTTCGGAGCCATTCTTGAGGTTCCTTCATGCACATAGATTGCATACTCCACGTTTGATCCGATAGAGACAGATCGTTCGCCGCTTGAGTCTTCCGGCAATGTGCCGGAATAGGAACCGCGCTCAATTTCTTTTCCGGGCGAGCGCGGGCGATCTGCTTCAAAACTGTCTATTGCAGCTTCTCCCCCGTCCAACGCCCACGTGATGCTATTTACAAGCAGGCCCGTGTCGATTCTCATAGGATCGCTGTCAAGATTTTGCTTTGCGTGGCTTGTCGCCTGTATGCCTATTGATTCAAGAGCCTTTTCGACCGCTTCGTGCAATGCCTTTTCGACTTCGGCTTTGTGAGATATAAATTTAATGTCCATCGGCTTAATATTCCTCATCGTCTCGGTATTCCGTTTCAGCGCACGGAATGCCCGTCTCCAGGGCAGAGGTGAGCTCTTTCTCTATCACCTCATCAGATTCCTCGTAAAGCCTCCACGGAATACATCCAAACTTTTCAACATACCGCGCTATTAGATCACTCATTTTATTGCCCCCTTTATGATTTCTTCGCACCACGCGATAGCTGTCGGGAATTTGTCTCGCAACTGGTCAAGACTGGGTTTGTTCGCTGCCGCGCCCTCAATGTAGTGCGCGAAAAACTCAGCCTCTGTTCTTCCTGCTGACTGTCTGTAATATTGAGTTCCATGTCCAAACCCCAAAGGATAGCTCACACCCGTGAACGGCTCCAATGCGTCAGATAATGACGCGACTTCTTTTCCGTTTGACTTGATAAGTTGAGCTTGCAAACTCTTTGCGACGTCCTCTCGCCTTGTAACGCCCAAACGCTTCTTAAGGGTTTTAAAATCGGCTTTTAAACACTGCATAAGCGTCTCGCCGCTTTGATTGGTCGCGGTGTTTGAGTTATAGCCGCCGCCTGCGGATATAAGGTCATCAATCGCGTGTCCAGATTCGTGGAATGCCGTCTGATATGGGTTTTTGAAAGAATTTCCCTGCGCGACCTTTGTTTCCGAAAAACGCATCCCGCTTTCGCTTCGACTGTAATGCGGAGTGCCTTTATAAGCCGAATCAAGCACTTTAAGGTCGCCGCTATGTTTTGCGAAAATCTTTTTGACGTCTTCGTACTGCGAGTTTTCAAGCGCGTCAAACATTCCCTGTTGGAAAGAGTCAGATAATCCGCTGATTTTCTGGTATGTATTATTCTGATAAACAAAATCTCCGCTTTGAGGCGGCGCGGCTTGCGCTGCCATTTTTTCCCCTTGCCACTCCTCAAAGCTCATCCCGCCCATTCGCTTTGTCTGAGTGACCGTCTGCCCCTCATAACCCTTGACCCATGCCAGCAATGTACACCGACAGTTCCAGATCATCTCTTGCGGGACATTGGACTGCGCCCCTCTGAGCTGTGCCGGGTATAGGATTTTTATGCCGTCGACCTCAAACGGCTCTCCGACTTCGCGCCTTTGCCCGTGGAGCTGTCTGTGACTGTGCCGTGTCCTTAAATCAAGCGTGGCTTGCCATTCGATGGTTAGCGGGATTCCTTTATCACTCGCGCGCATGTACGCATCGTATCGT
>Ga0326511_10003963_pt1 | contig 11861 bp, 14 predicted proteins | sample 0_2496_0518_D_FD_203701 | JGI IMG/M metagenome (GOLD analysis project Ga0326511, IMG submission 203701) | Bovine rumen microbial communities from UC Davis, California, United States - 0_2496_0518 | ecosystem: Host-associated > Mammals > Digestive system > Stomach > Rumen | place: USA...
CCACCCTCTCACACCTCGCCACTTAAATATGATCCGGTAGCACATAGAGAACAAAATATATCAAGTACAAGACAAAAAACATCAATCACAAATTATCAATAGTATGATATTCTATAGATCCAACAATAAACAATATGAAATGAGGTGATCACAATGTTTGAATTGGTTATTGTGTGGTATGGTACTAGGAAGGAGGTGTTTTAATGAAGGAAGAGTATAATAATAGAAGAACCTTAGATGCAAAGATCCAAGGGATATTAACATCTACAACACTACCGGATTATCCAAGACAGTATTACTTAGATTCCGACTTAACACTATATGCATATGTAGATGTTAACTATTGTATATCAAAAGGTATCAATAAATATGATACAGTATGGTATGACATTGAAGGTGTCCACTCATGGGATCATCTGACATATGATGAGCTTGTAGAATGTTTGAACAACCTATTTTTAAGTGAGTTATTTGATGATTGAAAAGGAGATGTGTATAATGAGAGAAATACCGGAACAAATTTGTTGGATGTTTAAAAAGACCGCAAAATTGGCATGTACATTTGATTCTATTCTTAAGGAAGGAATAGAGAGAGGTGCATCAGTTAATGATGCAATAGAAGTGATGATGTGTTTTGCGTGTACTTTAATTGATACTGTATCAGATGATTATGGTTTTAATGCATCAGAAGTTGCTAGCAAGGTTGTAGAGAGAGTATATAACCTCACAGAAGGTGGTGACATTTAATTGAACAGAAATACAAGCGTGTATTTGTCGGATCGGAGATTGAGACCATCTGTGAATACCATAAGTGATAAATGCAAGTGGATGTGTACACCTATCAAATGCAGTGCCACAACACTTAGAGGCATCAGGGATGTTATTATCCGGAACACAGGAAAAGAATATTCCCACGAACAAATTGGTAGTATGATATTAGATGGCTATATCATCCTTTGTTGTGATGGTATTGTTATAAAACCAAAAGAAAAGGAGAATAATTTATGAACAGAGTAGAACTTATTGGAAGATTATGTGCTGATCCTGAGATCCGTACATATGGCAAGGATGGAGTAAATGCTAGATTTACACTTGCAGTACAGAGAGCATATCAAAACAGTGATGGTGAATATGATGCAGACTTCATATCTTGTGCCGCATTTGGCAAGACTGCAGAATTTATTGAAAAGCACATTGCCAAGGGTAACAGAGTTGCAGTTGCCGGCCATGTTCAGACCGGATCTTATGAAAATAAGGATGGTAACAAAGTATATACCACAGATATTATAGTTGACTCGATATATCCTATTGATTGGAAAGATTCAGATAATGACAACAGATCATCTAACAAAAAGAATAACAGAAGATAATAAGCGTTAGGTATGCTAAAATACCCCTTTTGAGCAATAAACTGTCTCATTAGGGGTATTTTAATCGGAAGGAGTAAGAACTATGGCAAAGAAAAAACTTCCATCAGCAGAATGGATAATGAGCAATATGGATATATCCGATATTGCCAAGATGAGCAAAGCAGAACTCTCAAAGATCACAGTAGTACTTGGATCTGCAGTCAATAAGCGTTACAAGAGACTCGAAGAGTCAGGGCAAGTTACACCGGCATCCAACATATTAAAAGAGACTGGCGGAAAAATAAGCGTTAAAAACAAAAATCTTAACCAAATAAGGAGAGAGTTTAAAAGAGCATATGACTATATGAACTCCAAGACCTCTACCCTAACCGGATATAAGAAAGTAGTCAAGGAGACAGTTGGAAGGATTGAGACAAAGACCGGTGTTAAGTTATCAAAGGCTCAAGCAAGTGCATTTTTCAAACTGCTTGATAAAGCAAAAGAAGTAGATCCATCAAAAGCCGGTTATACCGGAGACACAAATATGTCACTTTATCAGGAACTAGCTGAGAGAGTAAAAGCCGGTGAGGATGCTGAGGACATTGAAAAGAATCTCAATCAAATAATTGATACTGCGTATGAGGAAAGACAAGCAGTTGCAGAGGATCACCAAATATCTAAGAGAAGGATAAAAGAGGGTTACTAAAATGGTTGTTAACTATTCAAAGGAATACACACCAAAATTCAACACAGACTTTGAAAAGGTAAAGCGTGTTAGGATAGTTAACAAGCAGAAGATCACCACATATTATTATAATGTTGCAATTGCATTTGATATTGAGACCTCATCATTCTATGATGCAGAAGGCAACAAGCAAGGGTGTATGTATGAATGGACATTTGGCATCACAGACGGTGATGAGGATGTTATCATTATCGGTCGCACTTGGGATGAGTTCATTGAGTTGTATTATAAATTTGTTAACTTCTTCAACCTAGATGATGATACATATATCATTATATGGTGCCACAATTTATCGTTTGAATTTCAATGGATAAAGGATTTATTCACTTGGAAGTCAACATTCTGCCTTGACGAAAGAAAACCGGTACAATGCAGAACGGTTGAATCCGTAGAATTCAGATGTAGTTATCAATTATCCGGTTATGCACTTGCTAACCTTCACACGCAATTGGTTGATCATAAGATCAAGAAGGATGTAGGAGATCTTGACTATGATTTAATCCGGCACTCCAAAACACTGCTAACCGATAAAGAACTTAAATATTGTATTGATGATGTTCGTGTGGTTCTTGCATATATAACTGAGCGTATAAAATATGATGGTAATATAACCAAAATACCACTCACTAAGACCGGATATGTGCGAAAATTTCTTGAAAAGAAAACACTCCGAAAACATAGCAAACATGATTATGGATCATATCATTACTATGAAATGATCCGGAATTTAACTTTGGAAGTAGATGAGTATTTACTATGTACAAGAGCATTTGCAGGAGGTTTCACACACAACTGCAACATGAGATCCGGCAAGACATATGTCAATGTATCATCCAAGGACTTCACATCAGATTATCCGGCTTGCGAGGTGCTATATGATGGTTATCCAATGGGTAAAGGTGAGAAGATAGACATTACATCTTTTCAGGAATTTAAGGACAGTATCAATTACTATGCGTGTATATTTGACATTACACTTTACAATGTCACTGAAAAGAACATATGCGAACATTATATCAGTAAATCAAAGTGTTGGGAGTTGGAAGGTGCAGTTGTCGATAATGGGCGTGTGGTATCTGCTACCAAATTATCAATGAGTATTACCAATATTGACTGGAGTATCATAAGAGCATTGTACAATTATGATAAAAATATTGAGATTGGTTTATTTTATCGCTATGCTAGAGGGCATCTACCGAAAAGACTCATTGAGGGTGTTCTATCCTTATATAAAGATAAAACTACACTCAAAGGTGTTGAAGGCAGAGAACTAGATTATTTGATATCTAAAGGCAACCTAAACGCTAATTTCGGAAACATGGTTATGAACCCATGCAGAGACTCATGGACATATGACAATGGAGAATGGCATAGATCTGTGCCTGATATAACCAAGGCACTTGAAAAATATAACAATTCACAGAAAAGATTTACCTTTTACCCTTGGGGCATATTCATATGTGCATTTGCTAGAAAAAGATTATTTGAGGGTATTCTAGAATGTACAGAAAATTGTTGTGATTATATCTATGCAGATACCGACTCATGCAAGATCATGAACGGAGACAAACATCAGGAATGGTTTAACCAATATAATGAGGATGTGATCAGAGGACTTAAAAAGGCAATGAGTCATTATAAACTACCATTTGAGTTATGTTCTCCAAAGAGCATTGACGGTGTGGAGCATCCTCTTGGTGTATGGGATGAGGATGGACAATATAAAAGATTTAAGTCACTTGGTGCTAAAAGGTACATGGTTGAGACTGATAAAGGGATATCAATAACTGTCTCAGGATTAAATAAGAAATATGCGACACCATATATCTGTACCGGATGGGCTTATTCAATAGATGGTAAGACAGAATATAACAGTCCTTTTGATAAATTCACAGATGAGTTATACATACCTGCAGAATATACCGGAAAGAAAACCCACACATATATTGATGAGCCAATAGAAGGTGATGTTACAGATTATATCGGACAGACATACCATTATAATGAAAAATCTGCAGTACATCTTGAGGGTACCGACTACACATTGTCACTCGCAGATGACTATGTTAAATATCTAAGGAGTGTTGTTGATATTTCATTTTAAAAGAGGGAGCATCTACTCCCTCTCTTTTAGTTACACCACATTAAATAATTTCGGACTATTTCACCGATCTCATTGTCTTGGTAAAACACTTTGTCACTCACAAAAAATTCATATAACTTTCGCTCAAGCGGCAATACCGGATGTGATAACCGGTGTCTTATGTTGATGCTACTACTCTCCTTGGTGGTGTATAGTAGGTCACTCTCAGGGTGCCTAATCGGTGTTGTCTTTTCGTGGATAAATGTAAACCAGTCATTACCCTTGGAGACCACTTCACATTGCAGAAGGTTGTCATCAAATTCAATAAAGTATGTAAATATAATGTCACTCTCAAGGTATTTGATCGGGCAGTGAGGATATATATCAATTTCCCACGATCCATCAGTGATCATATTAAGTCTTGGATTATCAAAAGCAAAGTAGTCATCCGACTGTTTGGTGTCTCCAATACCATCTGAATACTCAACTGCAACCTTTAATGATGATGATCCATATGTATAAACATCAATATCACCGACTTTCATTTGTTGTATATGCTTGAGTCCCATCTCTTTAAAATATGGACTGAATTTATTGACAGTATTACCAAGCATAAATATGATCACATTGGTGCGGTGTCTTTTAATGGTTGATATGGTATTCATGAAAAGTACGAACTCATCATTTAAGTATGTTGTTCTTGTAAGGAACTCATCAAACAGTATCAAAGTCACTTTTGGGTATGATGTACTCTTGTCATGTTCCACATCTGATAATGCAAAAGAGAACGCAAGCGGTGTGTTGTGTGTAACATACTTCTGCAGATCCTCATCATAGTTAGCAAGGTACCATGCACCTAACTTGTATACAATGGTAGACCATTCACCTTTAGTTACTTTCTCAACATACCCATTAGCAACCAAGTTATCGAACATTGTGCCGGCCCTTTTACATCTAATATCTTCTTTCCATCTCCTGATTATTGCCATTTGTTCTCCGGACTTAACAAAGTTATCAAGTCCTAGTTTTAAGATGGAGTATGTTTTACCATTGGAGCGTTGTCCAAATACAATGTTATATTGACATCCTTTTGATAATATCCTTGTGGGATCATAAAACTTTAGTTTCTTTTTCATACATAAACTCCTCCGGTAAGTAGTGCGTATAGTTCCGCTTTTTCATCATCAGTTGCAGTGATGTTGTTGATATCAACCTCTCTGCATCTAAGGAACCCACTCAGATCACCAATAACATGGTTGATATTACCTGCTAGTCCTCTCAGGTCTTGGAAGTTATCCGGCACTGTCTGAATAGGGTTTTCTATTTTAATGTAAGGGACTCTCACTCCCATTAAAGCAGATGATCCGGATATTGCCCCCGACATAACTTTACCGGTGTTTGCCGCACCAAAGGATGATCCAAGATTTGTAAAGTACCCACCAATGTTACCGGTCATCGCGTTTGATATTCCCGAAAAAACATTGCCAAGTGCATTGCCGGCCATTTCGTGAAAATCTGTACCGGTTAACGGAACATCGCAAGCCATATTACCCTCCCACTGGTAAAGATCTGAATTAAGGTTTGTCTCACCGGCAGACTTTTCAACATTCAAATGTGCAACACAGTTTCCGGTAAGAAAGTCTACCATATAATAGAGGTGAATGGTTGAGCCCATTATCTCCTGGACATTCAACTCCTTCTCACCGATGAATGGTAAGTAGATAGAGCATCTTGTATAAGGTGGATAATCAAGGAAGCCACCAAAGAACTCTGCTATATCTATACTACCTACATCTATCCTTCCATACTGTGCTGTTATAGGATTGGCAGTTGCTTGTGTGTCATAAGTCAGCAAAAAGACATTCTGAGCTGATCCAATAGGTACTTCACTAAAGTCTATGCAGAACTTCTTGATCGATATAATGGCATCTATTGGATTGTTGTACAACATTGCTATATTATCCAAAAAATCTTTCAGTGATGTGTTGTTAAAGTCAGTCAGATGGTTCATCATTATATTTAACTGAGTTGGTGATATCAAATATGTTTTAACAAGTCCGTTATCAATGGCACCGGTAATCGGAGATGGTACTGATATATCATCACTTGTAGTATCGAAGTTATTCTCATCTCCGCCAAATACATCAGTAGGCTCAACTCCACCACTAGGATATGATGGTGTGTCTTTTAACATTCCAAGGTACCATGATAGTGGATAAGCCGCTCCGGTGTAGTTATAAAACCAGCTTGTTGATTTTTTTCCGGCACCGTTACGATACATAGTATAATCATAAAACTGTGTTTCATTATCGGTGCCGAGTTTATGGCCACGCAAAAAACCGAACATAAAACTATCAGATATATCGTCTGTGAGTGGTGCAATAAATAAGGTAAATGATGTATATATGTATTCTCTTGAAGGTCCTAACATATACTGCGGCGTAACATCTCGACAAAACAGATATGCATACATTGTACCTGTTATAGTTGTTTTATTCTCATCTAATAATTCAACACTACATTTATAGTAGTCATTACCACTTGTGTGATCAATAGTGACTTTAATATATCTGATCGGAACGGATGTTGTATTCTGCCACAACACATTAAAAGTTACTGTCTCATCATCTTTTTTAGGAACATTAAACAATGATGTTATACTAGTACCAAATTTTAATGAATTATAGTTTTCAAGCAACGACTCGTTACCACTATTGGGACTTGCATAGTTATCATAATTTTCATTAGGGGTACTTGAATTCCACCAATCATCAACTTTTGTTGTTTTGGTTGTAGTTGAAAAAAAGAACCATCGTACTTGACTTCCATCTTCCGATAAAAGAAATAATCCCTTGCTCATTTTCTGTCACTCCTCCTATGTTGCATTATAATATGTTGATGCTACTGTAAGCACATAAGCATCCCGACTAGGTTGAAATGTATAACCGAATGTTTTTGTCCTTATTCTTGTGTTTGCTTGCATCATGTATTCCGGATCGTGTATAAGTGCATTGTAGTTCGATGATGATCGATCAACTATACACTCCAAGGTCTTGATCTGTGCATTGTATGTCATTAGAACATCACATTTAAGGGATATACGCCACAGGCCATTGCGTACACTTGTTATATTCTTAATAAAATAATATCTTCCAAATGTTTCAATATAGCAATAGTTATACATTGCTATATTAGTACTTGTCTCAATTAAAATATCCGGTGCGGTTATGTTACACTCTTCTCTAAGTGTGCCGGATAGACTTATAGCATCTGTGAGAGTCTTATTAAGACGGTTATTCTCAGCAGTTGTTTTATATAAAATAATCGTAAAAGCCATTTATTTACTCCTTTCATATTATATAACAATAGCCGGTATATGATAATACCGGCTAGCGTTAAGGAAATATGTATGATGCTTTATGTGGTGGCATTTGCTACATAAAACACAACAAAGTTGCCGCTAAGGTTGTTAAGATACTTGGCATCCCACTTGTTGAAGTTGGTATAGAATTCTGCCTTGGCATTGTAGTTGGATGTGGTTCTTCTGTTCTCACAAGCCACCATGCAAGCTATTGTATCAAACATTACACCGAGAATACCGCTTGCATTGACCTCTTTACCGGATGCAGTATTGATGTGTATATCCGATACAGATCCAAATCCGTAATCAGTACCGGAACCCTGCCAATAAGGTACACGCTCAATCCCATTAGGAAGAGAAGTAAGATCGTTGTGATATACATCAGACTGTAAATATACATCAGATGCCTTAGCAAAGTCAGAGAGCATTACAATATGTAGATTATCCTTATTTGTAAATCGCTCCTTGCCTTCAATATTAAAGAGGGTAGATGCTACTCTCATACGATCTGAATATAAGCCAATGATGTATGATGCAAACTTGTTAAAGTCTGTATCATAGATGCAAGTCTCAGCAGTGAGTGACTTGTTAAACTTGTCGTTGTACAACTTGAGAAGATTAACCGCTCTTGTTGTTGAGATGTTTCCATATCCGGCAGATGCGGAGTCTGCGTCAACAAGTGTTTCGCCGATCATGTTGTTGATGGTTCTCATAATAAGTGCCTCAAGTTTAATGGTCATTGAGTTGTCAACTGCAGTGTAGATTGTTGATAAAAACTTATTTAATTCTGTGAGCGAACTAAACGAACTCTTGACTTGAACTTCTGCAAATGAGATAGGCACCTCAAATGTAACCTTCTTGTTGTAGAACTTAGCCGACACTGTAGGCTTGTAGAAGATATTAGGATCATATGAGTTGCCATTTACAAGAGAATATGTCTCATTTTCAGTTGCATCCGGTATGTCAACATCGATCACCTCAAGAGCGGCTCCATACTCCCATCCATCCCTGAGCATTGAGGGAACCATACCCTCATACTTTCGATCAACAAATACCACCTTTCCAATGTGATCAACAAGAGTCTGTACATACTTGTCCACGCTTGTATTACTGAATATTGCGGTTCCAATATCCACAACATTACTAAGATTTTCTGTCACGATCTCCGAACTGCCTAAGATCTCATTTGTGACAGTGTTCATAAGTGCGTAAATCTGATTTACTTCCATTTTTTCATTCTCCTTTCGTGATGAAATATATCAATATTCTTGATATATTTAATATATAGCAAGGCAAAGTACCTTGTCAATATCTTTGTAAACTGTATCAAAAAAGTTGTATTTGGCTCTGAACTCAAACTCCTGAGTAAGCATCTGTTCCGAGGTTGTCACACCCAAATTACCGCCCTTTGTGGTTGTGGTGGTGACTGTACCGGTGTCAGCAGTTGAAGATGATGCGCTCTCAGTACCATTATCTGTGACAGTGAGGTTGTTGGTTCTTGTGTTGCGATTGGTACTCTCTGCATCATCAACATCTGTGAGGTTGTTAGTCCTTGTATTTGATGATGTGCCGTCAACATCATCTGTCTCAGTCAGGTTGTTGGTTATGGTGTCGGATGTTATCGATGAAGATGATGAGCCACTTGATGAGTCAGAAGGCACTGCAGTATTTGAGTTAAATCCATATATGTTACTTTGTCCGGTTGTTGTTGTACTACTTTCAACCGGATGTGCTACGGTACCGGTGTTTGTGTGTGTAGAGTCAGTTGTTGTTGTACCACTGTCCGTTACTGTACCGGTGGATGTGTGTTTTACATCATTGGTTGTTGATCCTTCATCTGTTATGGTACCACTGTCTGTGTGGGTATTGGTTGCAGATGCAGTTGTTGAACCGGTCATTGACAGGTTTCTTGTCTCGGTCACTGTCTCTGTACCATCATAGTTATGCAGTGGATTGTATTCTTCATTGATAGCATCCCATAACCTTGACCAAGTTAAGTTGTATTTGGTGTATAGAACATCCGAGAGTGCTACCTTTAATGCATCATCACTCTCATACACATTCATCAATTTAAGAACCAATGGGCTGACCGGCTTATCACCTGAGTGGTTTCCGTGATAATCCAAGTCTAGATTATTGGCATCTGCATCATTACTCCAAGGGAGTGTATGATTATCTGCAAGAACCTTAAATATTCCGTTGGTAGTCCATTCATCAAATATATCATTGAGGGTTGTTATTGCCATCTGTCTCATCTCCTTTATCTTCATCATCCGGTGTCTCATCCGGTACATCATCCGGTGTCTCATCAGGATCATCAAAAGACTCCTGAACCTCTTCCCATGCAGATGATAATTCAACCGATATATTGGTGCCATACTTGGCATTGACCTTCTCAATGCCTTCTTGTCTCTCATTGAGCATATTGTCAACCAAGGGGAGGAGTGCATCGTGATTGAGCTGTGACTCTTCTGTGTTGAGACTCTCCCTCTTCATATTATAGTTGGCATTTACACCAAGATCGTTGAAGAGTCCACCTTTTAAATATTGATGATATTCAATCAGATCTGTTATTGCGTTGGTGGTGGAAGTGCTAAAGGGTGATGTTTTAAGTGAGTCGAATAATGGTTGTTCCATTACAACACCTAATTTACCCTTGACAATATCCTCAATATATTTATCTGCAGATGCTTTTGTACGATTATCACCGGCAGTGATGATTGACTGTATTCTTGTGTTGATATCTGCCATCATAAGTGATATGTCATTCTCTGCTAATTGAGTTGCATATCTTTGTATCATCTCAAGAATACCCCGATAATAAGAGTCATTCTTGATAAGGATGCAGTCCTCACCAATCTTGAGATTATAACTCTTGGATAGTCTAGGATTAGCAACAACATACAATGTTGGTTCATAGTAAACATTAGGCTCACCACCAAGACCACCGGTGAAACAATGTAATCCTTCATCATCCTTGACAGATATATCTGTTACACATATGTGTCCGTTACACTGCAACATTCTCTCAAGTACATATGCCGGTATAGAAGAGGGGAGACCGGTATACTTAAACATTGACTGTGTACGGATGAGCATATATCCAACATAATAGTTGATTGATCGGCTCTTATCCATCACATTTGATGCATTATCAGGCAATATCTTGTCTATCCAATAACTCATATAGATACCACCTTTCCAATATCTGCCGATGTATTTGTATATGCCGGTATTCCCTTAGCCTTGACATCTGCAACAACCTTGTCACATTCTGCCTTGTTGTCGGTGCATATAGCCATTATTCTGTAATTGGTATTGTCATAATAAACCACCGGAGTATAACCAATACCTGCTAATTGATTATAACGCTTTTTGGCATTGTTCTTGACGGTAAACGCACCACACTGAGCCTTGTATTTTCCGGATGTTGGTGTAGGTGTAGGTGTGGGTGTCGGTGTAGGTGTGGGTATTGCGTTTATATAACTCTTCTCATAATAGATCAGATCACACCACCTAGTCCAGTAACCCATTGATATAAGTCCGGTGATGTCACATATCTTAACCCCCTGGGTATTACCACCGCACATCTCAATGGACTCATTGGTCTTAGGGTTATATACACCTATGTGGCCATAGTCCTCTGTAAGTACGCACACAATCCTATCCTTAGGGAGTGTATCAATGGTGCCATAAGTTTTACTCTGCTTGTAAGCATTGTATATAGATATATCCGGCATGATATCCTTGTGTGATGCTATATAATCATATTGGTTTTTTGTAATATCAACACCCAAAGGAACACGCCAATTGACCGCTTTGATATTCATCCAGCAATCAAAGAACTGTACACCGTTCTGCATCTGCCCCCAATATCCATTACGATATTTGAACTTGTTTTTGTCCAATTCTTTGGACATATAATTCCATACATCAAGCATTGATAAAGGTTTATCACTCATCTTTTTCTCCTTTCACCATGATAACTTTTTCGAGGTTCTCAATTGCTTTTGTGTTGTTTTCAATTGATGTTTTGAATGATGATGTTAGATCTTTAATGTACCACATCATTAGTAAACACATAGCAATTGGAAAACCTACCTGGGTAATAATAGTCATAATGTCACTTATTTCCATATATGGATCATCTCCTTTCATTATTGTAATTTTATAATATCAACAATATCATAATAAATCAATATGTTTGATATATGATGAAAAATATAAATGGATAAAATAAATCATTGTACTTGATATATTTTGTTCTCTATGTGCTACCGGATCATATTTAAGTGGCGAGGTGTGAGAGGGTGGGGGAAATAT